>Ga0208616_1000263_pt1 | contig 16624 bp, 23 predicted proteins | sample CryBogCBE16Oct07_FD_184575 | JGI IMG/M metagenome (GOLD analysis project Ga0208616, IMG submission 184575) | Freshwater microbial communities from Crystal Bog, Wisconsin, USA - CBE16Oct07 (SPAdes) (version 2) | ecosystem: Environmental > Aquatic > Freshwater > Lake | place: Crystal Bog... | reverse complement strand
GCATTAGCAGAGCAGAAGAGCTTGGTGTAACACGCATGGTCTTTTTGGGTGACCTCGTTGGGTATAACGCCGATCCCGCAGCCCTCATTGAGCGCATTGCTGATCTAGTCCATTCAAAAAAGGCTATTGCTATTTTGGGCAATCATGATGAGGCCGTCTTTAAAGACTGTCGCAATCAAATGAATGCGAGTGCGAATACTGCAATTGAGTGGACGAAAACGCAACTGAAAGATAGCCATGTGCAGTTTCTAAAAAATCTGCCCCTGATTGTTCAAGAAGAAAATATGTGCTTCGTGCATGCTTCTGCCCACAATCCAAGTGACTGGAATTACGTCACCGACAGTATGAGCGCATGGCGTTGTGCGCAGCACTCGGGAAAAAGTTATACCTTTGTTGGACATGCGCATGAGCAGGCACTGTTTTATCAAAGTGCCGTGGGCAAACTCATTCGCTTTGCGCCACATCCCGGAGATGAAATTCCGGTGTTGCCACATCGCCAATGGGTTGGAGTGGTGGGCTCCCTTGGGCAACCACGAGATGGCAATCCAGAGGCATGTTTTGCGGTATTTGAGCCGGCGGCTGAAGCATTGACTTTTCACCGCGCCCCCTACGATCACTTTGCAGCTGCCGATAAAGTTCGTCGTGCAGGCCTGCCGGAAGATTTAGCAAATCGCCTAATTACTGGCAAATAATTAATGCCTATTAACTCCGATATTCAAGCTGTAGACGACATATTCCAAGAAGGAAAAGTGGTTGATGGTTTTGTCATCGGCAAAGAAGTGCATCGTGGCGGCATGGCGAGTCTTTTCTCGGCAACCAAAGAAGGGGTTGATGTCCCTATTCTGCTCAAGATTCCTCGCGTCGGAAGAGATCAGCCGGTTGAAAGCCTGATTGGTTTTGAAACTGAACTCACCATTTTGCGCGCCCTCAAAAGCCACTATGTCCCCAAATTTTTAGGCGCTGGCAATATGGCAACACGCCCCTATATCGCCATGGATAGGGTTGAGGGGAGGCCACTGGAAGACCTCATCAAAGAAGGCAAAGTATTTACGATCGATGAAGTTGTTCGCATTGGTGCAGATCTTGCTCAAGCCGTACAATCACTGCACGCACAAGATGCCATTCATCTCGATATCAAACCAGAAAATATTTTGATCGATGAAAAAGGCAAATTAACGTTAATCGACTTCGGTTTATCGCATCATGCTCGATATCCAGATTTACTGGCCGAAGAAATGCGCAAAGGCGTCGGCTCTGCCCCTTATATTTCGCCCGAACAAGTTGCTGGTATTCGCTCTGATTCTCGCAGTGACATTTATTCGATCGGCGTCATCATGTATGAATTACTAACGGGTGAATTGCCCTTTGGTAATCCTCAAACAATGACCGGCCTAAGAAGACGTATGTGGGCCGAACCATTTCCACCGCGCGCTATTCGACGAGAAATTCCTCGCTGGCTACAAGAAGTCGTACTTAGATGCTTAGAGCCTAGAGCAGCTGATCGCTACCAAAGTGCCACACGTTTACGTCAAGTTTTACGTGATCCTGAGGGCGTAACCCTCACCGAACGTGCCGATCGCATAGAGCCCCCAAGCTTCTGGGAAAACCTCAAAGGCTTATTTAAAGCAGTTGGCTATGAGCCTTCACCAAGCCCAAGACCGAGCATGGGTAACTATGATGCGCCACTGATGATTGCCGCCATTGATACTAGGCAATCAGATGAAGATCTTCGCGAACGTATGCAAAGAACGGCGAAAAATTTATTACAAGCGTATCCCGAAAGTCGCCTCGTTTGCATCAGCACTATTGCAAGCACGCCAACCTATGAAGGCAAGCATGAAAGCGAAACTGCGAGTGGTATTGTGCGCGGACACTTAGTGCAACTCATGGAATGGGCCAAACCGCTTAAGCTGCCACCTGAGCGCATTTCTTATCATGTACTCGAGGCCATGGATCCTGCCACACGTATTGTCGAATTTGCAAAAGACAATGATGCGTCGCTTATTTTGATTGGAGCCTCTCATAAGCTCCCCAATAAAGTTACACCTTGGAGAACCTCAATGACAAAGATTGTCGAAGAGGCTCCCTGTAGCGTTCATATCGTTCGAACTTAGCTGTTACTCGGGGAAACGGGGCAAGCGCTCATTTCCAATTGGCGCAGGGCCCTTAGCCATATTCATTTCCATGGCCAAGAAGGTGTAATAGCCAGCAATTCCTGCTAAATCAACTGCGCCTTTTTTCCCAAAACGCTGTTCAGTTTTAGCAAAAGTTGCGTCAGAAACCTGTTTATTTCTTTGTAACTCAATCGTAAAGTCATACACAATCGATTGATCCTGGCTCATGCCTTCAGGCCTGCGCCCCTCTTTCAATGACTGTGCAATTTCTGGCTTCAGTCCTGCCTTGATTGCAATTGGGTAGTGCACAGACCACTCATAATCCTGACTCCACTCACGCGCAGTGATCAAAATTGCAAATTCACTAAGCGCGCTATCGAACGCAGAGTTATAGCGCAGGTAGTCACCCATAGCGCGAGCATTATTCATGAGTTGCGGGCTATACATCAACATTGCAAATGGCCCCCAAGGAGCCTTTTTGCGCGCAACTTCAAATTCTTGCGCAGCTTTTTGCTGCTCTACTGTGTATTGATCTACGGAAATTTCTGGAAGGCGCGTTTGTGCAATTGCCACTTCATGAAGTGCTAGCGCCGTTATAAGCGACAAACCTATTTGTCTTATTTTCACAGCGCCTCCAGATTGAATCATTACTTCATTTTCTCTTGTCGCTGATCCAAAATTACCTCTGGATCTTGCGCTTCAATCCAATTATCGCGATTGAGGACGCTAGTCAGTTGCTTTTGATCAAGCTCACCAGTCCACTTTGCAACAACAATTGTGGCCACGCCATTACCAACCAAATTAGTTAACGCGCGCGCCTCAGACATGAAACGGTCGATACCAAGAATAATTGCCAAGCCAGCAACAGGAACGTCCCCGACCGCAGAAAGTGTTGCGGCCAAAACAATAAACCCGCTACCCGTTACGCCTGCAGCACCCTTTGAAGTAAGCAGCAAGACTAACAATAAAGTCACTTCCTGCATGAGTGTCATCGGGGTATTGGTTGCCTGCGCAATAAATACTGCAGCCATGGTCAAGTAAATCGATGTGCCATCTAAATTAAATGAATAGCCCGTTGGGATCACCAAACCAACACAAGTTTTCTTAGCGCCCAATAACTCCATCTTTTCCATCATACGTGGCAGAACAGATTCCGACGAAGAAGTTCCTAGAACAATTAACAGCTCCTCTTTTATGTAACGCACAAATTTGAAAATACTGAAACCATTCAGGCGCGCAATAATCCCAAGCACAATGAATACAAAGAGCAGGCAAGTTAAATAGAACGAACCCATCAACTTGCCTAAAGAGAATAGAGAGCTGATGCCGTATTTGCCAATCGTGAACGACATTGCACCGAATGCACCAATTGGTGCAAATTTCATGATCACACCAATCATGTCAAACAAAACATGTGATGTTTTTTCGATTAAGTCGAACACCATTGTTCCGCGCCCGCCAAATTTATGAAGCGCGAATCCAAACAAAATCGCAATAAAGAGCACCTGCAAAATCTCGCCTTTGGCAAATGCATCTACTGCACTGCTAGGAATAATGTTCATCAGGAAATCTGTGGTCGTGCCCATTTTTCCTGGGCCGGTATAAGCAGCAATACCTTTGGTGTCTAAGCTCGCTGGATCAATATTCATTCCGGCGCCTGGCTGCAATAGATTCACCACTACAAGCCCAACGATTAATGCAATTGTGCTAACAATTTCAAAGTAGAGAAGCGCAAGACCGCCCGTTTTGCCAACCTTCTTCATGTCTTCCATGCCAGCGATCCCCAACACCACCGTACAAAAAATAATAGGAGCAATTAACATCTTGATGCCTTTGATGAAGGCATCGCCGAAGGGCTTCATATCTGTGCCAAGGCTTGGGTAGAAATGGCCCAATAAAACGCCAATTACGACAGCTACAAGTACTTGAAAATAAAGGATTTTATAAATCGGCGGTTTTTTTAAGGCAACTGTCATGGCGACTTCCTTTATTAAGTAATTTCTAAACTAGTAGTGTAGTCAAATTGAAATGTTGCCTCGCACCATATCTAGTCGAGCTTTAACGGATAATGCAGGCATGGAAGAAAAAGTTCGCGTCTCTAAATTACTATCTGAGCTGGGCCTATGTTCTAGACGCGAAGCTGATTCTTATATTGAACAGGGACTTGTCACTGTAGATGGTGAAGTAGTAAATGAGTTAGGTGTACGCGCCTATCGACATCAAAAGATTGAATTGCAATCTGGCGCTAAAGCACAACAAGCATCGCGTATTACTGTTATTTTGAATAAGCCGGTTGGCTACATATCTCATTACGATGATGAGCAAGAATATCAACCAGCTGCATCACTCATTACACCTGACAATTACTTTGGCAGCCCACTCGATAAAGGTAGAAACCCGCGCTTTAATACCAAAGGTCTCGCACCTGCAGGTCGCCTCGATATTGACTCTACTGGCCTACTTGTTTTGACTCAAGATGGACGAATTGCAAAGCTCTTAATTGGCGAGAACAGTCCCATTGAAAAAGAATATTTAGTCCGCGTTGAAGGTGTGCTCTCTTTCGAAGATTTAGACCGTCTCAAACATGGTCTTTCGTTAGATGGGGTTGCACTCAAGCCAGCACAAGTGAGCTGGCAGAATGAAGATCAACTGCGATTTGTTTTACGCGAGGGTCGTAAACGCCAAATTCGTCGTATGTGTGAGATGGTCGGATTAAAAGTGCTCGGATTAAAACGTGTCAGGATGGGTCGCATTTCATTAGGCCCTCTACCGCCCGGTCATTGGCGATTTCTCAGGCCGGAAGAGCAATTCTAAAGAGCTCACCCGCTTATAATTTCGACCGAAACCAGATTAACCAGCGCAGAATTACCATCGATACCTCTACCTCCAGCACCCCAGCCGCAGAAGTACTTAGACGTCGCAGCTTTGCCATCATCTCTCACCCAGATGCAGGCAAAACAACATTGACTGAAAAACTATTGCTGTATGCGGGTGCGATTCAGATTGCGGGTAGCGTTAAAGCACGTAAGGCCAGCAGACACGCTACCTCTGACTGGATGGAAATAGAAAAGCAACGCGGAATTTCTGTTGCAAGCTCTGTAATGCAGATGGAATATCGTGACTGCATTATTAATCTTCTCGATACACCAGGACACCAAGATTTCTCGGAAGATACTTATCGCGTCTTGACCGCAGTAGATTCTGCATTAATGGTGATTGATGCTGCAAACGGCGTAGAGTCCCAAACTTTGAGGCTCTTAGAAGTTTGTCGCGCCCGCAACACACCGATTGTTACCTTCATTAATAAGATGGATCGCGAAGTAAAACCGCCCATGGAGTTGATGGATGAAATTGAATCTGCGCTCGGTATTGAAGTTGTTCCATTTACCTGGCCGGTGGGCATGGGCAAATCTTTTGCCGGCGTCATTGATATTGCTAATATGCGCATGCGCATGTTTAAAGCTGGTGAAGATCGCGTAACCGAAGATTCCCATGCAGTAGTTGACGTGAATGCTCCCGCTCTTAAAGAGCGCCTTGGGTCCGACCTGGAAAACGCCTTGGCGGAAGTTGAGCTCATCAAAGAAGCGATGCCTGCCTTTGATCGCGAGGCATTTTTAGCTGGCCACCAATCACCCGTATTCTTTGGCTCTGCAATTAATAACTTTGGTGTTCGTGAAATTCTCAACACCTTAGTTGAATTGGCCCCATCGCCCGGATCACGCAAAGCGCTGCAACGTGAAGTAAGCCCCGCAGAAAATAAATTTTCCGCCGTCGTGTTCAAAATTCAAGCCAATATGGATCCAGCGCATCGTGACCGCGTCGCATTTTTACGCATTTGCTCCGGTCACTTCCAACGCGGCATGAAGCTCAAGATTTGCCGCAATGGTAAGGAAGTGCGTACTAATAATGCGCTCTCATTTTTATCGCAGCGACGCGATATTCTTGATGAAGCCTTTCCGGGTGACATCATCGGACTTCCAAACCATGGCCTGCTTCGCTTAGGTGACACACTAACCGAAGGTGAACAATTACAATTTACAGGGTTGCCGTTTTTTGCACCTGAAATCTTCCGCATGGTTGAGTCTGCAGATCCACTGCGCTCCAAGCAATTGCGGACCGGCTTAATGCAGCTTGGCGAAGAAGGCGCTATTCAGGTGTTTCGTCCAATGGCAGGCGGAACAATGTTGTTAGGTGCTTTTGGCCAATTGCAATTTGAAGTTGTTAGTCATCGTCTCCAGACTGAATATGGCGCTGAAGTCCGCCTGCTTCCTGCTCGCTACAGCCTAGCCCGCTGGGTTAGCTCAGAAGATCCCATTGCCCTCAAAAAGTTTACCCAGGAAAATATTCATCGTATGGCTGAAGACGTTGTTGGGGCCTCTGTATTTTTGGCTTCACACAAATCCGAGCTAGATGTTGCTCAACAGCGCTGGGAATCCATTCAGTTCCACGCTCTTAGAGAGCACGCAGGCCTCATCTATCAATCTGAACTAGCTGGATAAATTAGATTATTTATTGACGTACAGCATTGCAGTTAAATACCGCAAGCAAAGACGAATCATCCTTTTTAAAAGAAGCTGTTTTGCCATACTGGGCACAGTAAGCATTGGCTTTTTGAGTAAGCTGCTCAATTGACTCGTCACTACTATTTAAGAAAGTGACATGATTTGCATCAGAGGCATCTGTGTAAACTGCTGCGCAACTTATTAGGACAAAGCTGGTAGTTGCCAGCAACAAGTAGCTCTTCATTTTGCCCCTTTTAATTTTTCAAGAATGACTGCCGTCACTTTAGTGGCGAAGGGTCTGTAAATCAAAATACAAATGATGGCTACAGGGTAAGCAACTGACCAGACCTCTAGCCAGATCCAGAAAAAATTCTCTACAGGACCAATGCGAATAAAAGTCGTTGCAAGCGTAATGCTTGCCGACATCAAAAAGCCCATCACCAAAGAAAAAATAATACTAGGAAGATTAATCATCCCACAATCATAGCGCCTGATCTTTTTAACTGTTATTCTGAATCGTGATCACTATCTCGCGCCCTATACAGGGGAATCTTTTGAGTAACGCCCTCAGATTCATCACCTTTCCAATTAAGGAATCAGAATGGCTGTAGGCCAAAACCAGAAAAATAGAAAAAACGACCCCATGCTCACCAAAACAGGCAAAACACGCCTGGGGCCTCTTAACCCAGCTCAGCTTACTAAGCTAATGGAAGCGAGCACCAAGCCAAAAGAGAAAAGCAAAATTTTGCGAGCACTCAATAAGATTCAAGTTGTTGCAGCATAAATAACAAGCCCCGATAAACGGGGCTTTTTTATTGTCATTCGAAACTTAATTCCGTTTGACCAACATTTTTTTACTCAAGATAACCGTCGATACCACTAAGAATGCAAACACCATATTCATGAGAGTAAGGTGATCTCCCAAGAAAATACTTGCAGCCAGTAAAGTGCAGAATGGCTGAATCAGTTGCACTTGACTCACCCGAGCAATGCCGCCAATTGCGAGACCTTCGTACCAAAAGAAAAATCCTAAGAACATGGGAAACAAGCTGAGATAAACGAAGCTGGTCCACGCAACTAGATCTGCGCTCCAATACTCTGCATGAAAGGTGAAATAGGCCATCACGATATTGATCGGCAATGAAATCACTAGGGCCCAAGAGATGACTGCGCGAGGATTCATCTTGCGAGACAACTCTCCTCCCTCAACATACCCAATACAAGCACATATACCGCCCAAGACTAAGAGCCCATCAATATAAGTAAAGCTGCCAGCACTTTTTAAGAGTGCATAAACAACTACGAGGCCAGCGCCTAATAAGGACACCAGCCAAAAACCCATGGAAGGGCGCTCTTTAAAGCGTAATACACCAATGACTGTGGTGGCCAATGGCATCATCCCCAAAATCACAGCGCCATGTGAAGAAGACCCTTCCTTCATGGCCACAGTAGTAAAGATTGGAAAGCCAAATACAACGCCTAATGCAATCACAATAAATTTCAGGACATCTATTTTGCGAGGTAGGAGTGCTTTTGTATAAGCAAGGTAAGCCAGTGCAACTAAGCCGGCTAAGCATGCTCTACCAAACGCAATAAAGTAAGGATCAAAGCTCAGGACAGCAATCTTACTCACCGGCAGGGTGAGGCTAAAAATCAGAATGCCGACAAATCCGATCAGCATTCCCTTGCTTTCTTTGTTCACTATCACCCTTTAGAGATTATTCAATGCATTGTATTAATAAACCGGCTTAGTGGGCTGTAATATATAAACTTCGATGATAAAAATGCCTCATATCCAAGCCATCTATATTGCTCCCGTAGCCGGGGCTCCTATGGAGTCAATACATCAAGCAGAGCTACTATCAACAGGCATTAAAGGTGATCGTTATGCAAGTGGTGTGGGGGCTTATTCCCAAATGCTTCCAAATAAAGTCCGCCACATTACTCTAATCACTGAGGCTGGCATAGCCACGGCGAATGAATGGCTCATCGCTAGTGGTGAAGCTACTTTCAATAGCGCCCAAACGCGCAGAAATATTGTGATTGCCAATATGAGTGCAGATGATCTCAATCGTCTGGTAGGTCAAACATTTCATCTGGGGAAGCTTCTGTTGAAGGGGGCGGAACTTTGCACTCCCTGTCAAAGGCCTGCCCAACTTCTCAATCAATCTGACTTTTTAGATGCCTTTAATCATCGCGGAGGTCTGCGCGCTGAGATATTAGAAATCGGCAGCATCTCAGTTGGAGATCTATTACATGTTCATCAGGAAGCCGCATGATTCGCTATAGCGCAGATGCCACCATTACCGCCGATCAGGCGATTGATCTTTATATTTGTTCTACCCTCGGGGAGCGACGCCCCATTCACAACAAACAAACCTTTGAGGCAATGCTTAAGAATGCTGATCTCACTATCACGGCATGGGATGGAGAAAAGCTTGTGGGGATTTCTCGGACCCTAACAGATTTTTCTTATGTAGCTTATCTGGCAGATTTAGCTGTTGATCAAGACTATCAACGTGCGGGCATTGGTAAGCAACTCATTGCGCATACGCAATCTCATTTAGGGCCAGAATGCATGATTGTGCTTTTGGCGGCACCCAAAGCGAATAAGTACTATGAGCATATTGGCTTTGAGCACAATCCTCGCGCCTGGACACTTAAGAAATCATAACCGCATGACAACAACACGCTTTTGCTTAGTACGCCATGGTGAAACCAACTGGAATGTTGAGCGCCGCCTTCAGGGTCATACTGATATTGATCTCAATTCTCATGGAGAAAAACAAGCCGTACAAATGGCTAAGGCTCTTCAAGCCATTGATTTGAAGTTTGATGTGCTTTACACGAGCGATCTTTTGCGTGCCGCAAAAACTGCCAAGGCCATTGAAACTACTTTTGGAGTAGGCGCGATATCTGATGAATCGCTCAGAGAACGCCATCTGGGAGCTCTGCAAGGAATTACGACAAGTGATGCGCCAAAGCTTGAGCCTGAGCTCTGGGAAATTCATTTAAGCAGAGACCTTGATCATGAGCTTAGAGGCGGAGAAAGTATCAAGCAATTTGCCGCGCGCATTCATGGGGCGCTTGAAAAAATTCGACTTAAGCATTCCGGTAAAACCATCTTGCTAGTAAGCCATGGTGGAGCGCTCGATATGATGTATCGACTAGCCAGCAATCAAGCATTGGAGGCTGATAAGGCAGTTAATGTCCCCAATGCTTCTTTGAGCTGGATTAGTCATGACGGCTCCTCTTGGAAAGTCGACCGCTGGGCAGATACCAGTCATCTCGAAGGCTTGGCGCTAGATAACTTAGATCTATAGCCTGCCCCAACCAAATAACCTATTATTACGACATGAAGCTATTCAAGAAATTACCGCTGTATCTATTGTTAGCGATGCTTTCTATGCCGCTATATGCCCTCAATCTGGAGCCAGTAGACATACCAGACGGATTACCAGATCATGTTGTTGGTGACATTGGCGCTGCCGTTTACTCATCAAATATGCATATTGGCACCGAAGGAACACAATCACTCGTGTTGCCTTATGCTTTTTTTGACTACAAACGTTTTTTTGCTCGTATCGATGAAGTGGGTATCAAAACATTCAAAATGGGTTATGGCTATTTTGAAGTGATTGGCAAAATAGATCTCAATACCTATAAAGTGAAGTCTCCGATTAATGGATCATCTCTGAATCGCAGCGATCCCATTCCATTAGGGTTCGGCACCTATCAAGAAACGCCTATTGGTGGATTTTTTGCTAACGCGTATCACGACTTTGGAAAGTCAAAAGGTGCGCTCTATGAATTCTTATATTTCGCAGAATTAGAAACCTACAAAAATGTTGTTGTTTATCCTGAGGTTGGTATTGAGAGACAGTCTAGCCAATATGCCAATTATTATTACGGCATTAGCCCCGGTGAATCGAATCAAACTGGCTATAGCGCTTATACCGCCCCAGCAACCAGCAATTTAATTGCGGGCTTTATGGTTGAAATCCCAGTTGTTGATAATTGGTATGTCAATCTGTATGGGCGTCGCAAATGGCTTGGCAACGGAATTAATAACAGCCCTGTGATGAACCGTTCTTTCCAAGACAATATTTTTGCCGCCTTAGCTTATCGTTTTAAGTAAGCAAACAAAAGTCACTTGAAGGTGGCTTACAAAGCAGCTAATTATTTGCAGGGTGCAATCGATTGCGTCTAGAGTGTTTTTATTTCCATGGCAATGCGGGAAGAAGTGGTTTAAGACCAGCTTTCTGAATGGTTGGGGCTGCTTTGGACGAAGCCAAGAAAGCAATAAGATCTCTTGAGGCCTCAAGACTATTTACGTTACTGGTAACGCCCGCTGAAAACAAAACGGTCTGCTGCACCTCTACAGGAATTTCACCAACAAAATCAATTCCAGGGATTGGGATTAATTCGCTTACCTGCTGAAAGCCAAGCTCCGCATCCCCTCTGGCAACAACGGTCCCAACGCGCTCACTATAGATTTTTTTAGCAGTCTTACTCATCTGCTCAGCAATGCCTAATTTTGGAAACAACTCTGTTGATAGATATGTTCCGCTGGCACTGGCTGAATAGGCAACAGACTTTGCATTTAATAGGGTCTCCTTAAGCGCAGGTACAGTACTGATATCGGGCTTAGGTGCACCGGCCTTTACTGCCACGCCAATGACAGAGGCAACTAAATCCACTCTGCTCCCGGGCTGTACTGCCCCGCTCTTGATAAACCCCTCTAATGCTGGCCCCGCTAGTATCAAGACATCAAACTTTTCATCCCTGGCCAGCCTAGAAGGAATCGAGTCAGGCGCTCCGCCCATGGAAGATCCATAAGAAATCAGGACTTTATTGGGAGATTGTTTTTCATACTCGGGCACTAAAGCCTTAAGGGCCTCAGCAAAAGCACCTGAAGTAATTACCTGAATCTCTGCGGCAAATGTTGAGCCCGCGAAAAAGAGAGCGGTAACAAATAATAGAGCTGTGCTTCTAATAGAAGAAATCATTTTCATATTTAAGGTATCTGTATTAAAAATAATTAAATAACATCCAATACTTTGCTTAATGAGTCGCCCTCATAATTTGGTTGTTCGCCGATTTCCTCAAACGGATGACCTAAGCGGTTTACCCAAAAGACATCATATCCATACCACTTAGCCGCCAATGCATCCCAAGCGTTGCTGGATACAAATAACACCTCATCCTTTTTAGCAGGAAATGCTTTAAGCAAAAGTTCATAGGCTTGGGGGGCGGTCTTAAATAAACGTACATCTTCGATGGTGACCACTTGATCTAGATAAGACTTAAGACCATTGCTTTCTACAACTGTAGCCAACATTTCTCGACTGCCGTTTGACAAAATTGCAGTCGAGATTCCACGGTTTTTAATTTCACGCAGAACATTTAAGCTGTCTTCAAAGCTTGAGAGCTTTGCGTATTGATCCATCAATTGCTTTTCATTTTCGCCAGAGAGATTCAAGCCCATGCGCTTGCAAACATAACGTAATGAACGAATAGTGAGCTCCCAAAATGGTAGGTAGTGCTTGCTACCCTCTGGATTTGGATCGCTCATTGTGACAAGGCGGGTGTATTCAATTTGTCGGTCTCGCCACATTAACGATAGCGCTTGGCCATGACCAGGAAATAATTTTTCCGCTAACTCACCCATGGAGTAGACATCAAACAAGGTTCCATACGCATCAAATGCGATCAACTTATACATGCTGTCTCCAAATGATTACTTTGTTTATCGCCCTTGACAAGCAACAGGCATTTCCCACAAAGGCTTTTCTTGGCTGAAATTACAGTTAACGCCGTCTGGTGAAGTACTACTTGCCAAGCAGCCGGCTAGAGTACATAGTGAAAATACAGCTACACAAATACAGAGAAATCGTTTCATGTTTTATTCATCCCAAGGAAATCGTTGCTTGCTTAACTCTTCCATCATTTCGCGCTTGCTTAGAGCCTTCTTGCGTTGCTCGCTACTAGCAGTCTTAGGAATATTAGAAACTACCCCAAAAGTATCTTCCTGCTCAGGATTTGCAGACTCCCTCTGGGAGCTTGGCTCTATAGGCTTTAATTCCTTTTCAGACTCTAGTGGGGACTTGTTAGGCATATCCACATTCTAAGCATCTACAAAATGTAAGCGAACTTTTAATAAGTAAGCCCTGCAATAAAGGCGTAGAGCGGGATTCCAAAAATGATATTAAAAGGGAAAGTGATCCCCAGCGACATTCCCATATATAAGGCCGGATTGACTTCTGGAAGAGCATGCCTCAATACGGCTGGTACGGCAATATAAGAGGCGCTGGCAGCGAGAACCATTAAAAGAACGGTGTCGCCTAGTGGTAAGCCAAGCAATTTACACAAGCCCAATGCAATCGAAGCATGAACCAATGGCGCACCTATGGCATAAAACAAAGTGATCGGTGGCTTACCTTTCAATCCCTCGAAGTTCTTAGCCGCCATCAATCCCATATCTAGCAGGAAGAATGCAAGCATCCCCTTAAAGAGATCAATAGAAAAGGGTGCCATGATTTTTTGCCCACTATCACCGCTCACCAATCCAACCACCATTGATCCGAGTAAGAGAAGTTGTGCGCCATCAGTAAATGATTCGTGCAAAATCTTTGACATACCTACAGATTGTTTTGAATTTGTCGTGCTTGCCCTAGCTTTATTCGCCAATAAAATTGCCAGGATAATTGCGGGCGATTCCATCAAGGCCATTGCAGCTGCCATATGACCACCAAACGCAATACCGTATTGATCAAGCGCTTGTGTTGCGGTAATAAAAGTCACGGCACTTACTGAGCCATAGGTAGCAGCAATAGCAGCTGCATCGTAATTGTTAAGCTTGGTTCTTAAGACCAGATACCCCAGCAACGGAATAATGATGGCAAGAAATACAGCCAACCCTAGCGCCAAACCAATCTCGACAGTAAACCCTAATTTATGAAGGGCAAAGCCGCCCTTTAAACCCAAAGCCATCAATAGATATAAAGATAAAAATCTGGCTATTGGCTGAGGAATTTCTAAATTGGATTTAACGGCGCCAGCAAAAGCGCCAAAAACAAAAAAAAGAATTGCTGGATCTAAGAAATTACTCATACCCATATATTAGGCAATTTTGGAGATTCTTGTATTGACCCCATATGGCCTAAGGTCCAAACAACAACCGCCCGAAGGCGGTTGATTTAAATGGGTTGGGCGTAGAGTGCTTAATCCTTGTCAGCGTATTGCATTTCACCATTTCCAAATGACCAATTTTCTTTATTCACTTCGATTAAATTGATAAAGATATCTTGAGGCCTGACTTTAAGTTTTTGCACTAGGGTTTCACAAATGGCTTTGTAGAGCCCTTTTTTGAGTTCTGTAGATCTTCCAAAACTGATGGTCGCTTGAATAAAAATGATCCCCTCGGAATATTCAATCCCCAAATAGCTTTTGGGTATATTGAACTCCGCTAGGTCATGCCTCGCAATGATCTGAAACTTGTCATCATCTGGGACATTGATTTGCTCCCGCATTATCTGATAAATGATATCTCCGACCTTCTGTGCAAAACTTTCAGAGTATTTTTTACTTAAATCAATTCTGACTAATGGCATAAGAATCCCTTGTTTTTAAACAACCAGCCTATAGACGCACCAGCCCAAATTTAATGCAATCAAGGCAATGAGTGTGTTAAAGGTAAGCTTCATTCCTAAAATACGATTACTAAAATCTGGTGAGGGTGTATTGATTCCTTTGGCGTGGAATAAGCGCCCAATGATTAAAGTAATTCCAGCAAGGGCAACTAGCCACCAAGGGGCTCCGTTTAACTCTAAGCAAGCAATCAGAATGATTCCGAAAGGAACATATTCAGCAAAGTTACCCTGTGCGCGAATGGCTCTCTCCAAATCCTCATGACCACCACTTCCAAGCCCAACCTTATTCTTTCTTCTAAGCCCTATTACGGCAAACGAGAGCTTGATAAAAATGATAGTCAATAGAGAAGCGATGATTGAAGTAACTAATAGCATTTAAATCTCCAAATAAAAACAAAGTTATTTAATCGGTAAACTTTTCCAGCGCATGCCAGCCAAAACTTAACAGTGGCAGCATATCTTTAGCGAAATCCGTCACTTCGTTAATGGCATTTTTAGAGCAGATAGTTGATCGAGGCAACTGCTTTCTGATGATCCACCCTTTTAACTTGATAGCCCGCTCGACCTCTGGAGGCACATCTTCAAACCCTCTGGGTATGCGAGCTAATGTATATGAATAATCAAGCTCATAGCCTTTTCTTTTCAGGGATTTTTCTATTAATAACCAGGCCTTAGGGTTATCTAATATTCCCTGTCTGAGTTTTTTCAGAATGTGGGTCTCGGGTTGTAAATAACCTGCAGCACACCGGCTTCCTAAAGGGTCTAAGCGGAAATACAAAACACCAGGTGAGTGTTTGTCACCAGTTCTAGTAAATAGGCCACTAGCATGCATGTTGTAGGGGTGTTTTGCTTTTGAAAAGCGTGCATCCCGATTAATTCTAAAAAGAGATCTTTTAGGATCGCCCCATACTGGAATATCTCTCTTGGCAAGATTCTCAGATAGAGCCTCAGTAAAATGCTTCATAGGTTCTCGCACAAACTCTTCATACTCTGAGCGATGCTCAGCAAACCAAAGTCTATTTTGATTATTCGTAAGCTCTTCAAGAAATTTGAAGGCTTTGGGGCTAAAACCAGGAAAGTCAGCCATTGATCTTAGGATCTCGTCTCAATCAGTTACAAGCAACAAAACCATCATACCGATAAATGAAAAAACCACCCGAAGGTGGTTTTGGTGTTTCTTAGTAACTTTGGTGCCGGAGCCTATTATCTCAATTTGAAGTACCAGTCGTGTAGTCGTAAATAGGCTTGGAATGCGCAAGATTATCTTTAAAAGCAACTTCGTGAATGGTTTCACCCTCTTTTATCAATGTCTCTTCTTTGGCCTCCTCCAATAAGTCCTTTGCCTCTAATCGAATGGGGTCAAGAATGCTCTCCATAAAACTCGACTTAGGATTTAAGTCGGCAGGAATTTGATGTGGGTTTATTTGGGTAATTTCTGTTTGACTGTGAATGTTTGCCTGCACTTGTGTTACTGCTAAGCATGCCCCCATACATACCGTAGCGAGAATTGAAAAGCTAACACGGGGTCTGGTTTTAATAAATCTTTTAACGGGCATGCTGGCCTCCTTTTGGCTAAATGAGTTTGAAATCGCCTTGTCTACTGGACGACACGAGATCAACTTTAAGAGCCAATAATGACGATCTGATGGCACTTTTATGTCATGTTAGTGTTTGCTTTCGGTAAAGAGGCCAGAGAAAGGAGTTTGAATTAAGTGCAGCAAAAAATAAATTCAGACCAAAACCACCTGAAGGTAGTTTTGGTATTTCTTGGTGGGCTCGGGACGGAATCGAACCGCCGCTTCAGGAGCTCTTATCCTTTTTTAGACTACTTCCAGCTAAGATTCAATTTCTTATTAGAAGCAGCGCAATCTCTTAAATAGAGATTAATGAGGCTTTGATAAGGAATGCCGACCTCTTCTGATATTGTTTTAAAGTAACTCACCGAATCCTCATCTAAACGAATCGTAATAGGCTTCTTTAACATTGAAGCATATGGATTTTTGCGAGCCTTTGAGAAATCATATTCTTTACGCATATCTTCACCTTTAATAAGCTTTTGACTCTTTGGGCGTAGCCTTACGAGCCGAAATAATACGAACAACATTGCCTTCACTTCGATAACAATGGCAAACCAAAATCACACGAAGAGAGTGGCTTAACCCCAGCAAGATAAATCTTTCTTCATCTTCCGAATGATCGGGATCGGAAATTAACTTAGCACTTTCGTCATAAAACACAGATTTTGCTTCTTCAAATGAAACGCCGTGTTTTTTCAGATTGGCAGAGGCTTTTCGGGGTTCCCATTCAAATCGCAATGAAATCATATGTACATTGTACGTATATTAATTAGATAGAG
>Ga0208616_1000262_pt1 | contig 16654 bp, 19 predicted proteins | sample CryBogCBE16Oct07_FD_184575 | JGI IMG/M metagenome (GOLD analysis project Ga0208616, IMG submission 184575) | Freshwater microbial communities from Crystal Bog, Wisconsin, USA - CBE16Oct07 (SPAdes) (version 2) | ecosystem: Environmental > Aquatic > Freshwater > Lake | place: Crystal Bog... | reverse complement strand
AAAGTCAGTGACCGATGCCCCTCTTGACTTTGCCGCCCTCTTCGAATCAGCCAGTGAAACCTGGAGGCGGTGGAATTCTTTTTCGGTTCCAGATGCTGCATTAAGTGACGTTCTCTTTGCTTCAAATAGTGAAGGCTGGTCCGGAGTTGCTTTGTTCTTTCGACGAAGAATTGCAACCCTGACTACTGCACGAACAATTGTGTAGAGGCGAGCAAACCAGGAGCGAACGTTTCTAATGGCGAGCGTTGGATCTTTGCGAATTTTTCCTATGCCTTGGCGAAGCAGTCCAAAGGAAGTAGTTACCGTTTCGTCTTCGACTTCTTCTGGCTTTGGAGCTGGTGGTCGCACTTCTGGAGAAATATCAAACAAACTTGCGAATGTTTCTGCACCTGAAACTCCGTCGGCGAGGGCGTGGTGAACTTTCAGAGCAACTGCTGCCCTGCCGTCTTGCATGCCTTCAATGACCAGAAGTTGCCAGAGAGGTCTCTTTGGCGAAAGTTGTTGCGACAAGAACTGAGAAATCAACTCATCAAATTGATCAGGAGTACCAGGTGCTGGAAGCGCAACTCTGATTACGTGCTTTTCAATTTCAATCTTTTTCTCATTAACCATGATTGGCCAGGTCATATCAAATGGTGCACGTACGAGTCGCTGGCTAAGGACAGGGATCTCGTGAAGTCGAGCTTCGATGTTGTTGCGGATTAATTCGTAGCGTTCCTTGGGGTCGGCAACGTCACCGAATTCGAGTTCAACAATGGCTCCGATGTTCATTGCCGAACCAGGAACTTCTAGAAGAACAAATGCGCTGTCGAGCGGATCAAGAAATTGTGTCATCGTCCCGTGCTCCCAAATCCACCTTCGCCCCGTGTTGCTTCGGGGAGTTCATCGACAAGGCTAAACGACACACTCGGAACCGCAAGAATTACTAGCTGCGCTATTCGGTCACCCTTTTTAACTTCGTAGTCATTTGTTGGATCAAGGTTGACCATTGCAACCTTTAACTCTCCGCGGTAGCCAGAGTCCACGAGCCCAGGGGCATTCGAACACGTAACCCCGTGCTTTGAAGCCAGACCACTACGAGGAAGAACGAAGCCACCATGGCCCTGTGGGATGGCAATAGCGACACCTGTTCCGACCATGGCCCTGCCACCTCCTGCCTTTAACACTGCGTCTTCAATCGCAACGAGGTCGCATCCAGCGTCACCTTCATTTGCGTATTTAGGAAGAACGGCATCTGGGTGAAGTGCCTTGGCAAGAATTTCCATAGGGCGAAGGCTACCCGTCACCGCACCCTTGGGGTTGTCAACTATTAGTAGTGTCGCAATGTGCTGGTTTGGATGGACTTAGAAATGACGGGGCTTGAGCCCTCGCGCCACGTCATTGTGGAAATTGCCACATTGATTACCGATGACCACCTAAACATTGTCGCTGAGGGACCAGATCTCGTGCTGCACGCATCACCTGAAGAGCTCAGTGAGATGGGCGACTTCGTAACAGAGATGCACAAGAAATCTGGACTACTTCCATTGATTGAAGCCTCGACAATCACTTTGGCCCAGGCCCAAGAGCAAACTCTCTCTTTTATAAAGCAGCACATCAGCGAACCACGAAGCGTTCCCCTATGCGGAAATTCAATTGGAACCGATCGACGATTCCTCCAGGAGTACATGCCCGAGCTTGAAGCGTTCCTGCATTATCGAAACATTGACGTTTCCACGCTTAAAGAGCTTGCTCGACGCTGGCACCCAGAAGTACTGGCATCAGTTCCTGATAAAGCCACGTCTCACCGAGCTCTCGACGACATCAGAGAATCGATTGCTGAACTAGTCCATTATCGCAATACCATGTTCCCTACACCGGAGAAATAAAAATGTCAGACACCGTACTTTCAATTCAAGAAGCCACTGCTCAAATGACCGCTGCCGGTCAAATGTTCGAAATAGAACGCGCCACGGTTAAGGGCGTTGAGATGAACGTCTGGAAGAACGCACCACAAACAATGGCTCAGGTTCTTGGAATGTCGCTCAACCACAGTGCTAAAGAATTCTTGGTTTACGAAGATCAGCGCTACACCTTCGAAGAGCACTACCGCGCAGCAGCAACGCTCGCACAGAGGTTTATTGATCTTGGAATTAAGAAGGGCGACCGCATCACCATTGCATCGCGCAACTTGCCCCAGTGGGTCATGAGCTTCTGGGGTGCAATTCTCTCTGGTGCGGTGGTGGTTCCCCTCAACGCCTGGTGGACCACAGACGAGTTGGAATACGGACTAAGCGACTCAGGAACTTCAATCGCCATTGTCGACGAAGAGCGCTTTGCACGCATTTCGCCTTTTATGGATTCACTTCCAGAACTCACAACCGTGATTGTCCTCAATGACAATCCGAAAAAGCCGCTAAACCTCGCCAACACAAATTCACGAGTGGCAGTCAAGAGCTTTGAAGAAGTACTCGGAACTGTTGATCCAGCACAAACCCCTCCAGAAGTTCCTATGGACACCGATGACGACGCGACAATGTTCTACACCTCTGGTACAACCGGCAAGCCAAAGGGTGCAGTAGGAACACACCGCAATGCTCTTTCCAACATGATGAGCTTGTTCTTCGTTGGACAGCGCGCCACACTTCGCTATGGCAACGCCAATCTTGACGATGATGGCAATCCGGTGCAGGGTTCAGCAATGCTAAACATTCCGCTTTTTCACGCAACAGGGTGTCTAGCCACAATGCTCGTGAACACCGCTTCGGGCGGAAAGCTTGTCCTATCGCACCACTTTGATCCGACCTTGGCATTAGAGATGATCCAGAACGAAAAAATCACTCAAATCGGTGGCGTTCCGGCAATTGCGATGCAACTGCTCGATCACCCAAACTTTGCTGACTACGACACTTCATCCATTCGCTCAGTTTCATACGGTGGAGCACCACCACCACCTGAACTTGTAAAGCGCATTCGAGCCGCATTCCCTAAGGCCCAGCCTGGAAATGGATACGGCCTCACTGAAACGTCGGCTGCGGTTGCTCTAAACAATGGCGCTGACTACATTGCCAAGCCTGCGAGCTGCGGGCCGGCAGTTCCAACGTGTGAAGTTGCAATCGTGCCTGAAGACTTTGAAGGTGACGAGCCAAGCGCAGATCTTCCAAAGGGTCCAGAGGTTCGTGGAGAGCTATGGATCAAGGGTCCAAATGTTGTCCGTGGTTACTGGAACAAGCAAGAAGCAACCGACAAGGCCTTCACTAAGGGCTGGTTGCACTCTGGCGACATTGCACGTATTGACGAAGAGGGATTCATCTTCATTGTTGACCGTGCGAAGGACATGATTATTCGTGGTGGAGAAAACGTGTACTCAGTAATTGTTGAGGCCGCAATCTTTGAGCACGCAGATGTTGCCGACTGCGCAGTAGTTGGTGTTCCTCACCCATCACTTGGTGAAGAAGTCGCTGCAGTGATTGTTCTTCGACCTGGAAGGGTTATTGAGGGTGAAGAAATCTCACGCCACGTGGCCCAACGCCTTGCGAAGTTCCAAGTTCCGACAAAGGTGATCTTTCGAACCGAACCACTTCCGCGTAATCCTCAGGGCAAAGTTCTAAAGAGAGAACTACGCGACAGCATTCTCGACTAAAGATTCATACTTTAATACTACTTCTGGTAGTATTAAAGTATGAAAATAAGTATGAGCTTGCCAGATGAAGATGTCCGATTCCTCGACGCTTATGCAGAAGAAAAGGGTCTCGCCTCTCGTTCGGCCGCGCTCCACAAAGCTGTACGCCTACTTCGAGCCAATGGGCTTGCTTCTGCTTATGAATCTGCATGGTTGGAGTGGAATGAAGAATACGAAGCATCCTGGGACGCAACATCCAGTGACGGGATTCTCTAAGTGCAACGCGGCGAAATCTATTTAGTAAATCTTGAGCCAGCGCTAAGTGGTGAAGCCAACAAGCAACGCCCAGCTGTCATTGTCAGTAACGACGGAGCCAACAGTTCTGCTGAGCGAAATGGCTTTGGTGTGATCAGTGTTGTTCCCGTAACTTCCAACGTAACTCGAATTCACCCTTTTCAGGTGCTGTTAATGGCAGAAGCGACTGGCTTGAGTGTTGATTCAAAAGCCCAAGCTGAACAAGTTCGCTCGATTTCAGTGAAGAGACTCGGTTCGCCAATTGGTGAAGTGCCCCAGAACGTCATGGAAGCAATCGACGAAGCCCTTCGGATACACCTAGCGCTGTAATTTTGTTCTGAGTAATAAAAAAGCGGCCGCTCGAAAGCGGCCGCTTTTTTATTGGTAAAAGAATTACTTGTTTGGCTGTGGTGTTACGCGTAAGTAGTCCTTGAGCTTCTTGAAGCCCTTAGGGAACTTAGTTACAGCGTCTTCGTCACTGATTGAGTTAACGATAATTACATCTCCACCATCAACCCAGTTAACTGGAGTTGCTACTGAGTAGTTTGCAGTCAACTGAAGTGAGTCAAGTACACGAACAACTTCGTCGATGTTTCGACCAGTTGATGCAGGGTAGGTAAGAGTTAGCTTTACTTTCTTGTCTGGCCCAATAACGAACACGCTGCGAACAGTGAGTGTGTCGTTTGCGTTTGGGTGGATCATGTCGTAAAGGTTTGCAACAGTCTTTGACTCGTCACCAATAAGTGGGAAGTTAAGAGCTGTGCCCTGAGTCTCAGCAATGTCTGCCTTCCACTTGTCGTGTGAAGCAACATCGTCTACTGAAACACCAATGATCTTGGTGTTGCGCTTGTCGAAGTCAGCCTTACGAGCTGCAAAGCCACCAAGTTCGGTAGTGCAGACAGGTGTGAAGTCCTTAGGGTGTGAGAACAAGATGCCCCAGCCGTCGCCGAGCCATTCGTGAAAGTTGACTGTTCCTTCGGTGGTCTCCGCGGTAAAGTCCGGGGCCACGTCACCAAGACGAATCGCCATTTGATACTCCTTCGAGTGAAAAACCCAGTCCTTTGACTGAGTTCCTTTACTGTAGTGGATATATCTGAATTGTTGCAAATGTCTATGGGATTTGTAGGTTATTGCACGCAGAGCCTCAAAACCCTGTGAAACTAGAGGAATGTCCGAATCGCAGAACCCGACTGTTGCCGCGTTTGACCTAGATGGAACACTCAGCGAAGGTGGGAGCGTCGTTCACTGGTTGCGCTTTATTGCGGGCACACGTGCCACCTATTCAGCCGGACTTTCACTTATCACTCCCCTCACTATTGGCGCAATCAAAAGTGGTTCAGCCGCCGACAACGCAAAAGAACGTTTATTTCACAAACTTCTTGCGGGTAGAGATGTCACTGAAGTTCAGGCAAGGTCTCGAGAGTTCATTCTTCACCACTTAGAAACCAATGGCCGCGCTCACGTGATTGCACGCTTGAGATGGCACCTCGATCAAGGCCACAAGGTGGTAATTGTTTCTGCATCACCACAGCTCTACGTCGATGTTGTTGGCGAAACGTTTGGGGCGAACGGCGGATGTGGAACTCGACTTGGAGTTGACGCGAGAAACAAACTGACCGGAATGTATTTAGGGAAGAACTGTCGTGGCTCAGAGAAAATTCGCCGCCTCAACGAATGGATTTCAGAGCAGGGCTTTGCTTCTAAGCCAGTGGTCTACGCGTACGGAAACTCACGGGGCGATCTAAAGATGCTTACCAGTGCTGATCACGGCTACGACTGCGGCAAGCTCGGTCGCTTCGGTGCGCTGAAGAACTTCAGTCGCCTCGAGGCGTAACTACTGCTCGATTGAAGAAGAAATTTCTACGATGCCGCTTTCGCGACCTTCGTAGATAATCTGCATCGAAGCAGCTTGTTCCTTCCAAGAAATAACGGTTGATCCACGTTGGTCAACAATGCCAACGTTGATGTCGTAGACACCGTCGAGCAATGGAAGCTGGGCAATATCAAGACCAATGCGATTTGACCCTTGCTTCAAATTGACTGGCGAACCCTGTGGGTCGCTTCGACTCACCAGCAGTCCGGTGCGAGTAAAAATTTCAAACATGAAGTTTCCGCTGTACGCCTGCTCAGCGCTTAGATTCACGTCAAGGTGAATACCAGCACCACTTCTCACTTCGAATGAGCCGCTTGGTGTGGTCACTGAGTCAATGTTGATGTTCGCCTGCGTTCCAGCGACATCATTGGCATGGCTATCTTCTAACTGATGCTCACGAAATACGCGAAGTGCCTCACTCGCCGGGCCGTCGGCAACCATGAGTCCTGAATCAAGCACAATGGCACGATTACAAAGTGCGCGGACCTGATCCGCGTTATGGGTAACTAGAAGAATCGAGCGTCCTTCTTCTTGGAATTTCTTGATGCGATCAATGCACTTTTGCTGAAAACGCTCATCACCAACGGCAAGCACCTCGTCAACCACCAGAATGTCAGGGCTCACACTCACCGCAACGGCAAAGGCCAAACGAACATACATTCCGCTCGAGTAGAACTTGACTTGAGTGTCAATGAATTGTTCGATTTCGCTGAAGGCCACAATCTCGTCGAAGATGCGATCAACCATCTTGCGAGAAAAGCCGAGCATGGCGCCATAGAGATAGACGTTGTCGCGACCAGACAGTTCCCCTTGGAATCCTGCTCCTAGCTCGAGCAACGCAGCGAGGCTTCCGCGAAGTCGAATCTCACCTGACGAAGGTTGCAAGACGCCACAGATGCACTTCAGGAGTGTCGATTTTCCAGATCCGTTATGTCCAACAATGCCAACTGTTTCACCTTCTGCGATTGTGAAGTTGACGTTGTTGAGTGCACTAAAGAGTTCTGTTGTGCCAGATTTTGGATGAAGAAGGCGCTCTTTAAGCGTCTGGTGACGTTCATGATGAATCTTGAAGCTCTTGGAAATGTTGTCAACTTCAATAACGTTCGCCATTAGAGCTCCGACTCAAAGTTGGTTTCAAGACGACCAAAGATGACTTCTGCCACGAGGAAGAAGATAATCATGATCCCAACGAGGCCTGCATTGATTTCAAAGAATTTTGTCATCGACCACGTTGGCAAGACTTGCATCACGGCGTGTGGGGCCACGAGAGAATGGACTGACGTATCGCCATAAAAAATACGCTGGAACGTCAAGATAACTGGCGTCAGCGGATTTAAGAAGTACAAAAACGTCAGGCCATGGCGATGGAGTGCTGGAGACAGCGTGTTTTCGTAGGAGTAAACAATCGGTGTCATGTAGAACCACAGCTGCAAGATCACTTCAATGAGGTGCTTTACATCTCGCATGTACACCGTGATGGCGGACATGAGCATGGACATCGCTGCGCTAAAGAGATAGAGCGCAATAAACGAAATTGGCATCAACCATATGAAGTTCCATGCTGGTGCGTGTCCGGCAATCAACAAGAAGATTGCAAGGACTCCTACTTGAATGACGAAATAAACAACGGAGGCGCCCACGTTGGCGAGCGCCAAAATTTCACGCGGAAACGAAACCTTCTTTACGAGTCCGGCTCGGTCAACAATTACCCCGGTCGCAGTGTTAACTGAAGTTTGATACATGTTCCAAGCAATTAGTCCAGAGAACAGGTAAATGACGAAATTAGGAATTCCGTTCTTCAGAAAGATCGAAAAGACCAAGAAGTAGATACAGAGCGAAAGCGCTGGAGAAATCATTGACCACAAGAGACCAAGCGAAGATCCCTTGTACTTAATCTTGATGTCAGAAAGAATCAGGTTTACGAGGAGCTCACGTCGATTAACGAGGTTCTTCAGCCGAGCAAGCAACCCGGGTCGGACACTGACAACGCGTACTGGTGCATCATCGAGTGAACGTCGAACGCCGCCGTCCGACGTAGCTTCGCTCACTAGTCGCCTTTAGTTAACGCCGAGTGCTCGATGACAGCGTCAATGAATCCGTATTCAAGCGCTTCTTCTGGTGAGTACCAACGGTCACGTTCTGAGTCAGCGAGAATCTTTTCGAGCGGCTGGCCGGTGTGACGAGCTGTCAACTCAGCAAGGCGGTGACGTGACTTGGCGAAGTCTTCCGCCCAAATTGCGATGTCGGTTGCTTGACCCTTGAAAACTCCACCACCGGTGTGTGGTTGGTGCATCAAGATTCGAGTGTTAGGTAGTGAGAAGCGCTTGCCCTGGGTTCCGGCACAAAGAAGGAACTGACCCATTGATGCAGCCATTCCGAAACAGATTGTTCGAATGTCGTTGCTGACGTACTGCATGGTGTCGTAGATGGCGAGGCCGTCTGAAACAGATCCACCAGGAGAGTTGATGTAGATGCTGATGTCCTTGGTTGGGTCATCTGCTTCTAGGAGCAACAGCTGTGCGCAGACCCTATTAGCCATATCGGTGTCAACCGCTGAGGTGCAAAAGATAATCCGATTGCGTAAAAGTCGGTTGGTTAGGTCGTTATTGCCGAAGTAATCGGCCATTGATGTGTCGCTCATACGTCCAATCTACCGTGCCCGCTCCAGACACCCTGCCGATTTCGCCTAGAGTAGAAACCCTGCGGGCGTGGCGGAATTGGCAGACGCGCTGGTTTTAGGTACCAGTTCTACGGAGTGTGGGTTCGAGTCCCTCCGCCCGCACCAAGTTTTTAAAGTTTCCCTTGCTATTTGCCAATGGGTCGTAGTAACGTTGTATTTGCTGTTTCGCCGCAACATCGCGGTAGAGACCGATTCGATATGAAACTTCGAGTTGGGCTCATCTCAACTTGTAGGAGTTTCTATGTCCATGACCTTTGCCGACCTCGGCGTGCCATCAAACCTTGTAGAGCGTCTCGCTTCACGCGGTATTTCTGAAGCATTCCCGATCCAAGAAGCATCCATCCCTGACGCCCTCGCGGGTAAAGACGTTGTCGGAAAGGCCGCAACGGGATCTGGAAAGACTCTCGCCTTCGGTCTTCCCCTGCTCGCCCGCCTCGAAAAGGCTCGCCCACGCAAACCTACGGCCCTGATCCTTGTTCCTACACGTGAGCTTGCCGCTCAGGTGCAAAAGGAACTCGCACAGTTGACCGAAGACAAGGGTCGTCGCATCATCACTATCTACGGTGGTACTTCGTACAACATTGCTCGTAAGGCACTGAACTTTGGTGTTGACGTTGTTGTTGCTTGCCCAGGTCGTCTAGAGGACATGCTCGAACAGCGTGCCTTTGACCTTCAGAGCTGCACCACTGTTGTTGTTGACGAAGCTGACCGCATGGCTGACATGGGCTTCTTGCCTTGCGTACGTCGCATCATTTCAGCTACTGCTCCTAACCGTCACGTCATGTTGTTCTCAGCAACAATGGGACCAGACGTTAAGTCACTCGTAAAAGAATTCACTAACGATGCCGTTATCCACGACGTTGTTGGAGAAGAAGCTCCTAGTGATGTTGACCACTTCTTCTGGCGTGTTCCACGTGACCAGCGTCCACAGATGACTGCTGACATTGTTGAAGAATACGACCGCGCAATTGTCTTCACCCGTACCAAGCACGGTGCTGACCGTCTTGCTCGTCAACTCGAAGAGCGTGGTATTTCTGCAGTCCCCCTTCACGGAGACCGCACACAAGCTCAGCGTGAACGCGCACTTCGCAGCGTTAAGAGTGGCCAGGTTCGTGTACTAGTTGCAACTGACGTTGCTGCTCGTGGAATTCACATTGACCTACTCCCAGTAGTGGTTCACTACGATCCACCAGCCCAGGCAACTGACTACCTTCACCGTTCTGGTCGTACTGGCCGTGCCGGTAACACTGGTGCAGTTATTTCACTCGTTGGTGAAGATGTAATTGGTCAAGTGAAGCGTCTCCAGAAGGCTCTTGGCATTCCAACAATGATCGAACCACGAGAAGACGCACCGGCAATTCGCCTTGGTGCTGTTGACGACGTTGCAGCGACTGAGCGTCTTGATGACCGTGGAGGCAAGGGTCGCTCAGAGCGCTCATCTTCACGCGACCGTGACCGTGGTCCTCGTAGTTTCGGTGACCGTGACCGTGGTGCTCGTTCTGAGCGCAGCTTCTCTGACCGTGCTCCTCGTGGAGACCGTCCAGAGCGTGGATTCGGTGACCGTGACCGTGGAGCTCGCACTGAGCGCAGCTTCTCTGACCGTGCTCCTCGTGGAGACCGTCCAGAACGTGGCAATGACCGTCCATTCACTCCTCGTAGCGACCGCCCAGAGCGCAGCTTCGGCGACCGTGACCGCGCAGCTTCACCTCGTGGTGAGCGCAGCTTCTCTGACCGTGCTCCTCGTGGAGACCGTCCAGAGCGTGGATTCGCAGACCGTGCCCCTCGTGGAGACCGACCTGAACGTGGATTCGCAGACCGTGACCGCGCAGCACGTCCAGACCGCGGCAACGACCGTCGTCCAAGTCGTGACTTCGCAGACCGTTCTGCAACACCTCGTGGCGGTAAGGAAAAAGAAGGTACCGTTAGTTTCTTTAACGACTCAAAGGGATTTGGGTTCGCAAGCGACGACAAGGGTGACGACTTGTTCATTCACTTCTCTTCAATCCAAGGTGACGGCTTCAAGTCACTGAGCGAAGGCCAGAAGATCACATTCGAAGAGGCCGAGGGTCCAAAGGGCCGCGAAGCTCGCAACGTACGCGTTGTTGGTGGCGGACGTTCACGCCGCTAAAGTTTGTGACCATGTCTGAAAAACCACTCGTAGAACCACACATTGGCCCTGCCCCCGACGACCTTCTTATTGAAGAGATCGTTGTTGGTAGTGGCGACGAAGCAACAGCAGGTCAAACCGCGGTTGTCCACTATGTAGGAATTTCTGCCTCAACGGGCGAAGAGTTCGATGCATCGTGGAACCGTGGTGACACATTCTCATTCCCACTTGGAGCTGGTTACGTAATCCAGGGCTGGGACCGAGGCGTTGTTGGAATGAAGATTGGCGGACGTCGTCGTCTTGTTATTCCTTCACACCTTGGCTACGGAGATCAGGGTGCAGGCGGAGTAATCAAGCCAGGTGAAACACTTATCTTCGTTGTTGACTTACTTGCGCTTCGCTAGTTCGAAGAATCAAGGGCCAGCATTCGCTGGAAGTCACCGTATCGTTCGCAACAGATTTCTGAAAGAAGTCGCAGACGGTCATTGGGGTTAGCCAAGCTAAGAACCTTGAACTGATCAAGTATTGACATTGGTGTCATTGCGCATAACTGCCAGCTTCGAATCTTTGGATCGCTATCCATTTCACAGTTCGACCTGGTGTAATCATCGGAGTTAATTTCACTCTGTAGAGCTCGAAGCGCTTTTACCGCTGACTCAGTTGAGCGCAGCAATGTTTCATCAATGCCACAATCCGTACAGTGACGTTCTTGCACAATGGCTTGCGGGTAGGGATCGTCTTGGAGCCACTCAACAACTTCGCAACACTCAATCCCCTCAACTACGAGAAGAGATGTGCCGTCACTAGTCTTCTGGCTGGCAACGATCTTTACTACGGTTCCGTTGCCGAGGCGCACGTCGCCACCACCAACTTCTGAGCCACGTTCGATCAAAGTTGTGCCAAAGGTCCCTTCATCATCAAGGTCTAAAAGCATCTGCTGATAGCGGGGTTCAAACACATAAAGCCCAGCCGTTTGATAAGGGAAGATGACCATCCCGAGCGGGAACATTGGGAGTCTTTTGGCGGTCACGTGACCAGCCTAAAGGTGAAAAATCTGTGAACTAACGCTTTTCTAAAGCTTCTGCGAGCGAGCGAAGGGCATTGCCACGGTGTGAAGTGGCATTCTTCTCATCCAAAGTCATTTCAGCCAGCGTTTTGCCACCAGCGTGCGACGGCAAGAAGACTGGGTCGTATCCGAAGCCATTGCTTCCCTTGGCCTCAGTGCCAATAGTGCCCTCTAGGACGCCTTCAACGCTGAGAGAAGTTCCGTCGGGGTAGGCAACGCAGATAACTGTCCTAAACCTCGCCGTGCGCGGTGCACCAACACCAGAGAGGTTGCCGAGCAACTTGACGACGTTGTCTTCATCACTTGCGCCAAGGCCGGCGTAGCGAGCGCTGTAGACCCCGGGCTCTCCATCTAGGGCGTCCACAAAGAGTCCAGTGTCATCGGCAACGGCAGCGTGTCCGGTTGCCTCGACGAGAGCTCGGGCTTTAAGAAGTGCATTGCCCTCAAGGGTGGTTTCAGTTTCATCTACGTCTGGAACGTCAGCTGGTCGCGGAAGGACGTTGATGTTGAGTGCGCTGAGAACCGACTCCATCTCCACTTTTTTGTGGGGATTGGCGGTAGCTAAAACAAATGTGATCATCGAGGAGATGGTGGTGTTGCAAGAACTGCACGTTGCGCGCTGTGAATAGCGCTGATGCCACTTTGTGCCAAGTCGAGCAATTGACTTAATTCTTCTCTTGAGAAGGCTTCTTGTTCTGCAGTCCCCTGCACCTCAACAAATCGACCAGCACCAGTCATTACAACGTTCATGTCGGTGTCTGCGCGTGAGTCTTCTTCGTAAGGGAGATCGAGCATGGGAACGCCGCCAATGATGCCAACAGAAATCGCCGCTACAAAGTCACTCAGTGCGTGCTCTTTGATTGTCCCCTTCTGAACAAGGCGAGTGATTGCGTCATGGAGAGCAACGTATCCTCCACAAATTGAAGCAGTGCGTGTTCCACCATCAGCTTGGAGCACGTCACAGTCAACCGTTATTGCGAGGTCCGGAAGAAGTTCGAGACGAGTAACAGTGCGAAGTGAACGACCAATGAGGCGCTGAATTTCTTGGGTGCGTCCAGACTGCTTTCCCTTCGCGGCTTCGCGGTTATTGCGTTCTGGCGTAGAACCAGGAAGCATCGAGTACTCAGCGGTGACCCATCCCTTGCCAGATCCCTTTAGCCAACGTGGAACGTCTTCTTCAACTGACGCGGTGCAGAGAACTTTTGTGCGACCGAAGCTAACGAGGACTGAACCTGCAGCCATGTCGGTGTAGTCGCGTACAAATGAGAGTGGTCGGGCCTGATCTGGGGTTCGGCCATCGGCGCGCAGAATTGACATGGGACTCCTTAAAAACACCGTGTTGTGCGTCTCAACGGTAGCGGAGATTTAGAAGTAAATGATTTTCTTGGCTCGTTCAACGACTTCATCAATGTCGTCGCTCCAGGCGCCAGTTGACAAGTACTTCCAGCCATCGTCGCAGGCAATCGTGACAATTGTTGCTTCTTGGTCGTCAGGAATCGTGTTGGCACACTTCACAGCACCAGACATGATGGCTCCAGAAGAAATGCCTACAAAGAGACCCACTTCAGTCATGCGTCTCGTCCACTCAATTGATTCTTTTGGTCGAACAATTACCTTGCGGTCGAGCAATGCTTCGCCACCAGCGTCAATAAAGATTGGTGGGATGTAACCATCATCGAGGTTGCGAAGTCCATCAACCATTTCACCACTCGGTGGTTCAATGGCCCAGATTTGAGTGCCCGGCTTCTGCTCTTTTAGAAATTTGCCAACACCCATCAATGTTCCAGAAGTTCCAAGTCCCGCTACGAAGTGCGTAATCTCAGGAACGTCTCGAAGAATTTCTGGACCCGTAGTCGTGTAGTGCGCCATTGGATTCGCTGGGTTCGCGTACTGATACAAAAATACCCAGTCAGAATTTTCTGCACTGAGCTTTTGCGCCAGGCGCACTGCCCCATTGGATCCCTCGCTACCGGGCGAGTCAATAATCTCTGCGCCCCAGGCAAGCAGCAATTGACGTCGCTCTGGTGACACGTTTGAAGGAAGAACAACTTTTAGGTGGTAGCCACGCAGGCGACACACCATTGCGAGTGCAATTCCAGTATTACCCGATGAAGGTTCGATGAGAATCTGACCGGGCTTTCCAGGTATCAAAATGCCATCTCGCTCAGCAGCTTCAATTAGTGAATATGCAATGCGGTCTTTGACAGAACCAGCCGGATTGCGACCTTCAAGCTTGGCAAGAATCTTTACGTTCGGCTTTGGTGAAAGCGCGCTGATGTCAATGACTGGCGTATTGCCAATTAGTTGAAGAACTGATTCAAAACGAGCCACTACTGAGCTCCACCTGCAACTGCAGGAAGCAAGGTGACTTCATCGCCGTCAGCAACCGGTGCGTCAACGCCACCGAGGTAACGAACATCGTCGTCGTTGATGTAAACGTTCAAGAACCGGTGAAGCGTTCCGTCTTCATTGAGAAGTTGAGGCTTAACAACCGGGTACGCATCAGTGATCTGCTTAAGCACTCCACCGATTGTTGTGGCGTCAGTGTCAAGAACTGCAAGTCCGCCCATTGCTTGGCGAAGCACTGTTGGAATTCGGATTACTGCAGACATGGTGTTCCTAACTCGATCTAATAGATGACTAACTTAGTCAACTTTAGTGGTACTTCGCAATAGCGTGACCAAAAAGGATCCTCTAGTACCTAAGTACGCTTGAAGAGTGGCCAGGGCTAAACAAATCCAAGCGCGGCGTGACAAAAAGAAGGAAGACGCCAAAAAAGGTGACCAAATCGTCGCCTCAAATCGTCGCGCCCGTCATGATTTCGAATTAGTAGAAACCATGGAATGTGGCATGGTTCTCACCGGCACTGAGGTGAAATCACTTCGCCAGGGCAAAGCTCAAATCGGAGAAGCGTTCGCGAGAATTGAAAATAACGAAATCTGGATTTATCAAATGCACATCCCACCTTGGGTGAATGCGGTGGGTTTTGGAACACATGATCCAGACCGAAAACGAAAGCTCCTCGCCCACCGTCGAGAGATCGACAAGTGGTGGGACCAGACTCGCATGCAACCACTCACGATTGTCGCCACCAAGGTGTACTTCAAAGATGGAAAAGCCAAGGTGGAAATTGCTCTCGCTAAGGGTCGAAAGCAGCAAGACCGCAGAGAAGCGCTGAAGAAACGAGACGCTGAACGAGAAATTCAGCGAACCACTCGCAACATCGAAAAATTCAGTTAAGCGTCACACACTTTTCGTTTACTTTTCGGCCTGTTCACAGACCAATACTTCATACTTGGTGTGCCCCCTACAAGGAGACACATGTCGTACATCGAATCATATCTTTACTGGATTCAAGAATCGACTGAGTATGCCAATGTCGAAGCGATTAACTCGAAGGTTCGCTCGTACCGTGGACGCGACATATCGATTGAAGATGAATTTCACACACGCCCCTGGACTCGCTGGACCTATTTTTAAGTCATAAGTCGAGCAAATCATTCAGAAGCGCTTCGCCACTCGGCCTCCCGTTGGAATTCTGGTCAACAGAAGGTATGCTTATTACGCAGCTAAAGCAGCTGCTAAATCCATGGGGATGAATTGTTTCGACAGAAGTCGTCGAGGTGAGTGAAGCGAGCCGTGGTCTCAGGATCCACGTTAAAGAGCCTGAAAAAATAAATAAACGCCAAGCCTCAGCTTGCGCTTGCTGCTTAGGTAGCAACATCCACCTAGACCCAGTCCTGCGGTTTAGTAAATGGGTGTCATAAAAGTAGGACTTACCAACGAGACTCGCTAGTGGTTTCGATGGGACAACTTAGCTAGATACGGTGCGTCTTCGGTGTTGACAGTAGAGCCGCTCCCGACAATTTCCTGTCGACTGCGCTCGGAGAAGAATCATTAAGAAGCTACTGGACCCGGGCTCGATACCCGGCATCTCCACGAAAGTAAAACCCGTACCGTGAGGTGCGGGTTTTACTTATTTATGACGACTATTTTTTAACCTTCGGAGCAGTGACAACGAAGTTGTCCCCTCGACGCTTTATTTTCCAACCTTGCCAAGAAAATTTCTCAATGCCGCTTATTCCATCAACTAGCAGCTGCCTTGCAAGTATTCCCTTCACCGCTTTCGCATCGTGACCCGCGGCGCCTGACCCATCACTGGACGCGAAGACAACGTGAACAATATTGGCAACGCCAGACAGTTTTTCAAAGTCAATTGCTGCTTCATGTTCTTTTGGAAGCAAGTTAATAACTGTTTTGTTACGCAACTTGTTCATAAGCGCAGTAGTGAGGGGTTCCTTCCAAAACTGGCCAACATTGCCAAGTGGCGAAACTGAAATGTCCATCTTCAGTCGATAGTCCGCTACCAAATCTTCTCCGGTTGTTATTCCATAAAGACCCGATGGCACGAGTAAGCGTTTGCGCTGTGCACTTGAAAGCGATGCAGGCTTTAAGTGCCCCCAGACAACTCCGGTGTAGCGCTGATGCGCAGGAAGCAGCAATGGCTTTGCCGCGCAGAGAGCTTTCGTTGCCACCATGGCGCGGTCTAGTAAATCACCACGAACTTTGAGGAGTTTTGCAAGCTCTGCCTTAGTCCCCTTAGAGACAGCACTGCGCAGTGCGCTAACTACTTTCTTTCGCTCACTCGCAAGAAGTACGTCAAATACTCCAGCCTTTGTAGTGACGCGACCACCTTCTGCTTTGCCCTCAGAAGGTGGCACAAGTACAAAGACGTTTTCACTCACCGGACTACGGTACCGGCTGGAAGTTAGGCAGCGTTCAATACCTCAAGGTTTATTCCATGAGCTTGAAGAAAGTGGCGAACCTTAATGACTTGATCATCAGTCAGATCCTTCGGACGAGTTGATCCGAATGAAGTCACCACTTCATCAACAGTGACCGCCCAGTTACCACTGTGCGTTTCGTGCACAACCCCAAAGCGGGCCAGCAGAACTAAAACGTCATGCCATTTAATGTTGTGGTTTAACGGGTGACCGAAGATTTTTTGTGCGGTAGTTCGGTGACTGTGATCA
>Ga0208616_1000259_pt1 | contig 16708 bp, 29 predicted proteins | sample CryBogCBE16Oct07_FD_184575 | JGI IMG/M metagenome (GOLD analysis project Ga0208616, IMG submission 184575) | Freshwater microbial communities from Crystal Bog, Wisconsin, USA - CBE16Oct07 (SPAdes) (version 2) | ecosystem: Environmental > Aquatic > Freshwater > Lake | place: Crystal Bog... | reverse complement strand
GCCCACGGAATAGGAGAATAGATTATGAACGTTAAAGAACTGATTGAAGTATTACAAACAATGCCCCAAGATATCATGGTAGTTGTTAGCGGATATGAAGACGGTGTGGATGAAGTTACAGATGTTGCGTTAAATAACATCAATTTGAATGTCCATGACGAATGGTATTACGGAGCGCATGAACTTGACAAAAACGGAGACACGCAGGCGGTGTACATAGGATGAGCTTCACCATCTACCAAGCAGACGGGCTCAAAGTCATCCAGTGGTTTTGGACAACCGATGAGCTCATCGCTAGTATGTTACGAAACCCAAACGACAGATATTGGAGAAATGTATGAACGCAAATAGCATAGCAAACGAAGGAATAGTTACACAGTTGGCGGTGGTGCATACAATGTTACCAAAGGTAAAAGAACTGATTGATAACCAAATAGCTGAAATTGAGGCGTTGAAAAGCAATCCAGCGTTTTATGAAATTGTTATTGATGATCATTGGGTAATGCGTTTGTGGTCTGATAAGTTAGTTAACGGACACACTTGGTCATTGACTAAAGAAGAATTTTTAGAGTTTGCAGATAATATGAGGTCATTATGAAACACGGATGGAAGACACGTATTGAAGAGCGGCGCTACTTTGAAGAAAAGAAAAAAGCGCAACAAGATAGTGCCTATGCAAGAGCTAATTTAGCACGTCAATGGGAACGAGAAAAGTTAATGATGGAAATCAGTAAAAAGAATAACCACTGGAGCATATTCGCATGATTGAATTTGTATTAGGCTTTATGGTCGGCTTTGTAATTGGGCTTTACGTCAAACCAAAAGACAAAGACCTTGTAGAACAACAACGAATATATGACGAAAAAGTAAAACAGTTTGAGCAAGATATTACTTATTATAAAAACCTGTGCAAATGGCACGCAGAAAGGAAACAGAATGGCAACTAAAAAAGAAGTTAAAGTACCAGCAATCAAAGAACCATCTGGCAAAGTAATTGCTGCACCATCAATTGCTTACTCACACGAAGAGATTGAGAAGAAAGCTGGACGCAAAAAGAAGGAAGACAAGCGTGGCTTTTTGTTAACCACCGGCGAGTTTGCAAACCGCAAGAAGGCAGCTAAGGTAGCAGAAAAGGCTGGGGAGGTGCCAAAGAAGGTGGGAAAGAAATTACACTCCCACGATCTGCGCGAAGCGATGGGAGTAGCAAAGAAAAAACTCAAGTAAAGGATTGGAACATGAACACCATAAAACACGTACCGTATGACAACGGCAAGGTAAAGATCGGCATCTATTATCAGCCACCAAAATACATCGAGCAAGATTCTGACATGTTACGTTTACAGTCTTACTTAATCCACGATCCGGCAAGATTAAAGCAAGAGTATTGGACCAACTTAGTATTAAAATTTTCCATGGTATTTGTATTATTTCTAATGATGTGGAGGTTCAAATGACCAAAAAGAAAACTATAGAATTTGAAGAGGGCTGGGCGGATGAGTTGGACCTTACGCAAGAAGAGTTAGATGCGTTAATGGACGGCATCATGCAACTGGTAGAGACGGGAGAAATATTGGACGACTCTGAACGGGTAGATGATCTTCCAGAAGATGAACAGGCACAGATCTATGAGATGCTAGATCGTAAACAAAAACGTACGAGGCACTGATGAACATCCGCGAACAAATTTCTGAAACCTATCCAGACCTGTTAGTCATGGAGCAAAACTACTTAGACCCAGCAATCCTTGGCGTGGTGACACGCATGGGACTGGAGGCGGTATGCTACGATGAGAACAAGGTCATTCAATTGCTGATGGAGCATGACCACATGACCGAAGAGGAAGCGATTGAATATATGGAGTACAACATGAAGGGCGCGTGGGTGGGTGAAACTACTCCCGTGTTTTTAACGGTATGAAGCCAAAGAGTTATAACTATTACAAGCTAGATGTTGGGTTTTTTCCGCCCATCATCAAGCTGTGTTTTGATGACAAGGTATTCCAGCAGATCTTGCGCGACCATAAGATCTCACTCAAAGCCAACGCGTTAGAAATTGGTATTGCAGAGACGCACATGGTTGGAGATGGTAAGGACGCGATTATTGTGTTGGTGTTTGACATGAGCTTGGTAGATGATAATGACCTGTCAGAGCTGGTAGATACCATCTCGCACGAAGTCAGCCACACCATCGATCACCTTGCGGAACACATCGGCGAAGATGAGGGCTTTAAGAATGAGACGCGCGCGTATTTGACCGGACACCTAGTTAATCAAATCTTTAAAATTTGCATGCATGAAAAGAGCAAAAATGTTAGAAAAGCAAGTAGAAAAATATCTCCAAAAAAGAGTAAAAGAATTGAACGGGTTGACATTCAAGTGGATCAGCACGGTCAGCGGCGTGCCGGATCGAATAGTGTTTTTAAACCAGAAGATCTTCTTAGTGGAGCTCAAGACCGAGACGGGGAAATTATCACCACGACAAATTCTGGTGTTTGACGAAATTGGAGAACACGGCTTTCCAGTACACGTTCTTCGGAACTACGACGACATCGAGTCTTTTGTCCATGAAGCGATGCAGGAAGTGTAAGGAAGTAAAACATAAAAAACAGTTCAACAAAGATAAGTACACGCCGGACGGTTTAAAGTTATATTGCAAGCCATGCGATCGTGGTTACGTATCAAATTGGGCCAAGAACAACAAAAACAAATCTGCGGCAAAAGGTGCTCGCCGTAGAGCTGCGCAACTAAAACGCAGACCAAAGTGGATCAAAGACTTTTTTAAGGACGAGGTAGATGAGTTTTATGTGATGGCCAAGGAGCTAGAAAAGATCTTTCCATGGAAGCAACACGTTGATCATATGGTACCCATGCAGGGCAAGTTTGTGTCCGGCTTAGAGGTACCATGGAACCTGCAAATATTATCAGAAAAAGCAAATTTAGAAAAAGGCAACCGATATGTTGAAGAGGAGTATGCTTCACAATTACCAGAAGGATATTATTACCAAGGCGCAGTCTATACCCAATTTGGGGCTATTCCTGCCACCCGGATTGGGAAAAACAGCAACAACCTTGACGATCATAGCGGAACAATTTCAAGGCAAGACGCTGATCATCGCACCCAAGCGAGTAGCCGAGACGGTGTGGGATCAGGAGATAAGCAAGTGGGAACATCTTGCCGATCTAACGGTAAGCAAGATCCTAGGCAGCTCAGCTTCTCGTTTGAAGGCACTTCAGACTGAGGCAGATGTATACATCATCAACTTAGAAAACGTGGCGTGGCTGTGTGACGTTTCAAATAAGTTAGTGTTTACTAACTTAGTGATTGATGAATCGAGTCGATTTAAGGACCCAAGCACCAAGCGTTTTAAGGCGCTTAAAAAGCATTTAAAGGGCTTTCAGAGGCGTTTAATTTTGACGGGCACACCTACCCCTCAGGGCATGGCAGATCTCTGGTCACAGGTGGGTATATTGGATCTGGGAGAACGTTTGGAGACCAGCCTCACAAAGTTTAGGGACAAGTATTTACAGCCGGATCAGATGAACCGGCACACTCGCGTAGTATATTCATGGAAATTAAAAAATGGTTCGGATCAAATTATTCAAGATAAGATTTCAGATATTTGTTTTAGTCTTAAAGCTGAAGATTATTTGCAGCTGCCTAGCTGTACGTCGCTTCATCACAAGATTGAATTAGATAAAAATGTAAGGACAAAGTATGACGAACTTAGAAAAGACATGGTCGTTGACATCAAGAAAGAAAAGATCACAGCTCCAACAGCAGCAGCACTGGCGAACAAGCTCCTCCAGTTCACATCGGGAGCGGTTTATAATGAAGAAGGACAGGCTCAAGAAGTACACCGTTCTAAACTGGAATATCTTGAGTCGATCATGGAAGAGTCCTCTTCCCCTACACTGGTATTCTACCATTTCAAACACTCCCTCGACAGGATACGCCTTTCGTTCCCGCAGGCTGTGGTGCTGGACGATGACAACATTGAAGCGTGGCGTAGTGGCAAGATTCGTATGCTCCTTGCCCATCCCCAGTCTGGGGGAATCGGGATCAATCTTCAGTGCAACGTTGGAGACACAGCACAAACGGTGTGGTTTGATCTACCATGGAGCTCAGAGAACTACATCCAAGCCAACGCACGTATTTACCGCCAAGGGCAAGAAAAGCCGGTTATTATACACCATCTAGTGGTGTCTAATAGCGTAGATGAACACGTTGTAAAAGTCTTAGAGGGCAAAATAAATTTACAGGACGCCCTGTTAAATGCCTTAAATTTTGCATTAGTATAGCCATGAGAACAAAAACCAAACACAAAGTTAACGCAGTTGCGCCACGTCTGTCCGATGAGGATCCAGATCCAATCGAACAGGATGACGCGCCCGACGGTTACCATCTATTACAAGAGGGGTGGATGCCGTGGGAACCGGAAGACATGAATGATGTTAGAAAGTTAATCATGCAGCACATGCCGGTAAAACAGCGCTACGTGTTGTTGTGTTTTTTAGATGGCATGTCATATACCGAGGCAGGATTATCAGAAAAGCATTGGCGTTATCATTTTGCAAAAGGCATTGAGTTTATTAAAAAGGAACTAAAACTGTGAGTCATTTTGTTATTGAACACAAATACAAGGGCCATCCAGTTATTGAAACATTGACCGGCGTTGAAGATATAGATACCAGTCAATACCCCGACATAACAACGTTATGGGTATGTGAGACACCTGAAGAGGTGTTGGCTATAGAAAATGAACTAAGGAGAAAACATGAACGATCCCGTAAATAATCCAAAGCATTACACAGCACACCCGTCGGGCATTGAATGTATTCAGATTACAGAGCACATGGGATTTAACCTTGGCAATGCAATCAAATACGTATGGCGTGCCGATCTTAAAAATGATGCGGTAGAAGATCTTCGCAAGGCGGTGTGGTACATCCAACGTGAATTGCAAAAACGTACCAGAATATCTGATCCGGAGTGTGGCAAATGATTATTGAAATTGATGATGACTTTTCAGATCAAATTGTAGTCAATGTACTAGCCGACTCTTATGTCAGTATGAAGGCCATGCTTAAAAATAATATGCTGTGGCATGAAGATGATATTGCGGCGTATAAAGAAATGCTGCCAGCAATTGAAACTATTGGCAACTGGTTTAGTACTGACTTTGCAGACGAACTTAAAAAAGCTAAAAAGAGGATGAAATGAAAAAATATACGGCAGGTGATTTAGAACAAGCCATCCAATTGCTGTGGCAAACCAGCGATGATTTAGAACTATTTTTTAAATACCATGGTGACGCAGAACAACCCATGACCGAAGATGAGGTGGCTAATACCTTGTTGGGCTTGAAGATGTTACATGACATGCGTATCTGGTATGCACAAGATATACACTGCAGGGTATTTGAATTAAACCAGTACTGCACTGATCCAGAAAAATTAGCGGTACGACATAATTTGTTTGGTGATATAGATTATTTAAACTCAGAAAAGAAAGGTAGCAAAAAGAAATGAGCGATCAAGTACAAAACGCATTAAAGGATATGATTGTTAAATTAGAGATGACCGTGGACCAAGTCAACGCGCTGTTAAATCTATTAAACACCCCAAATCAAACTCCTACATTGTTATTTGCAATGTTTATTGACCTGTTACAAAAACAAGCCGGCCCTCAAGTTAAGCAGGCAGAGGAAGCTACAGAGGCAGCTCTAGCAGCTCAGGCAACAGCAGCGGCGACTAACAATGGATAACTTTATTCGACAGTTTTTAAGGCACCGTAAATTTGGCAATAATATTGCCCAAGCGGTGGAAGAGAAAACAAAACGAACTACGGCAGAGCAGGAGATGCAGCACCGCCTGCAGGCAGAAGCCATGACCAAGATGATGGTTAACGAGATGATGCCAACATTTAGAAAAATGCTGGAAGAAGAGCGTAAAGCTAAAGAGGCGGCATCACAGCCAAAACCGGTCAAAAAGATCATCATCCCAGAATAGGGCGGATTTAGTCTTATATTTGCATTAGTAGATATAGGACACGCTGTGAAGCGCTCCGACCCCTATGGCGTAAATAAGCCTGACGGCTGGGAAAGACCAGCATTTACACACATACACAGGAGAATTATATGAACCCATTTGAATTACGCTTTTCTATTTTTAATACTGCCAAGGACATCTTGGTAAAACAACACGAAGCCAATCTAGCGGCTTGGGAACTGCTCAACAAGGCATCCAAGAAGGTAGAAGAGGCGGCACCAAAGTATCCAACGGTTGATGACATCATCAATACAGCGGTTGAGATCAACAAATTTATCAGCGAGACCCAAGTTAACGAGTTCGGCAAGATTGCCAAGCGCTTGACTGGTACCACTGTAATATTCTAAACTTTACAATCATGGGCGGTTAACTTTACAATCACCCATTTTTAACTTTACAATCATGGCAACCAAACCCGGACTATACGCAAACATCCACGCTAAACAAGAACGTATCAAACGCGGCTCTGGCGAGCACATGCGCAAGCCGGGTGCCAAGGGCGCCCCAACCGCCGCAGCATTTAAAGAATCAGCCAAGACCGCAACCATGAAAAAAGGTGGCGGCGTATCACTGGCGGTCGGCCGCGGTGAAAAATTACCAACGTCAAAAGGCGCTGGATTAACAGCAAAAGGTCGCGCTAAGTACAACCGCGAAACTGGCTCACATTTAAAGGCACCACAACCTCAAGGTGGTGCACGTAAAGACTCATTCTGTGCTCGTATGTCAGGCGTTAAAGGCCCGATGAAGGACGAGAACGGCAAACCAACACGCAAGGCAGCAGCTCTAAAAAGGTGGAAGTGTGGCAGCTAAACCCAAATCAAAGTATGTATTTAAGCCAGAAATGTGCGATCGCATGATCGAACTTGGCAAAGAGGGCGCATCTCAGAAGATGATGTTCTCAGATATTGGCATCAATAAAGACGTAGCAGCTGGATGGAAGAAAGCCCACCCAGATTTTGCGGACGCCCTTGCAACCGCCGTCACCCACAGCCAAGCATATTGGGAACGTGAGATTTTAGCTAACGTAAACAATAAGGGCTTTAACAGCAGGCTGGCAGAAATTGCACTGCGGGGCCAATTCCAAGAAGACTACAGAGAAACACGCGACACTAAGGTAGACATCAAGGCAGAAGTTACGGTAGATTTTGCCGGTGAGATAAAGAAATTGATAGACGCCCTAAAAGAATAAGTATTTATTTTTCAGTTTTTTACAAAAAGGCAGCTCAAAAGGCTGCCTTTTTTGCATTAGTAGATATACCCAATAAATTTCTAAAAAGGACTAAAATGACTGCCCATGCCCTATTGTCGGCATCTGGATCAAAGCGCTGGATGATGTGCACCCCAAGCGCCAGATTGGAAGCTACGCTTCCCGACCAAAAACGACCCCACAGCGGTATTGATTTTTCTGCCGAAGGCACCCTAGCACATAGCCTGTCAGAAATTAGACTACGGCTTCAATTTAATCAAATAGGACATGAGGAGTATGAACGTGAATATGACATCATCAAAACGCACCCGATCTATCAAAACTACAAACCCAATGAACAGGCCGATTTTGAGGCTAACGTCGATAATTATGTACTGTATGTGCGCAGTCAAATTGGCGATGGAGATACCCCGTTATTTGAACAGCGCGTGGATTTCAGCGACTGGGTACCTGACGGTTTTGGTACAGCGGATGTCGTCATACTTTCACAACATTCAATCCGAGTCATCGACCTTAAGTTCGGAAAAGGTATCCCCGTCCACGCACAAGACAACCCACAGCTCAGGCTCTACGCCCTCGGCGCGTGGTCAAAGTTCAAGGAAGAATACCCCGATATTAAAGAAGTCAGTTACACGATACATCAGCCCCGACTTGACAGTATCAGTACCGACGGTACCAGCATCGGTAAACTTCTCGACTGGGCCAACTACTACGTCAAATCAAAAGCCAAGAAAGCGTGGGCAGGCAGCGGTGAGTTCCTCCCCGGCGAATGGTGCCAGTTCTGCAAAGCCAAAGCGCAGTGCCGCGCCCGCTCAGACTTCAACACGGAACTCGCCAAGCTCGAGTTCAAAGCCCCGCCGCTCCTCGACGAAGAAGAAGTCAGTCTAGTATTAAGCAAGGCACAAAACCTACGCACGTGGGCCGCTGATGTGGAAGCGTATGCGTTAAACAAAGCAGTACATGACAACGTTATACCACCCGGCTATAAACTCGGCACTACGGTAACACACCGCACCATTACAGATAAAGCGCTAGCCGCTACGGTGCTGTTAGAACATGGGTACAAGCAGGAAGATATCCTTAAACCAAGTGAATTAAAGCCTATTACAGCGCTCGAAAAGCTAGGTCCTAAGGGGCATATTAGCAAACTGCTTGGAAGCCTCCTAGACCGTCCTGAAGGCGCTCCAAAGCTAGTGCGTGCAAAAGAAATAACCGCCAAGGATGACTTCTCATGAACGCATGGTTAATTGGTTTTATTGGATGTGTGTATTTATTTGTAGCACTACAATTTTTTATGAAGGGCCAAATTGGCATGGGCATCTCGTTCTTAGGCTACGCGCTTGGCAACGTGGGGCTCGTCATGGTAACATTACAATTATAAGGCGCCAATGTTAGTAGAATATTATGGTTCAGAATTTGAAGTTCCAGACATTTTAATCAACAAGTTTTATAAAGACTTTGATGGTCTGGCTGGCGGTAAAGAGCGTGAAGGTATTTATCAGCTGCGTTCACATATTGGTGAAATTACCGATATGGTGGCAGAAGAGCCAGAGCTGTTAGAAGATATAAGCATTCACGCTGACTTTATGAGTGCACTGGCGATGCGACAGGCGCTCGCCGCACATGGAATTTTGTACGATGCCTAAGTATTTCACATCGTGGAAAATAAGCAGTAAGAAGTTTGCATTAGTATAGGTAAGGGTAACGACAAGGCCCCTCTAAGTCCAAGTCACTAAAAATGTAAAAAGGTAAAAATCATTATGGCTTCAAAATCAGTAAAAACTAAATTTGTAACTGGTAAAGTTCGTTTCTCATTTGTTCATGTATTTGAACCAGCTGAGACATTGAACGGTTCATTGAAATATTCTGTTTCAATTCTCATCCCTAAGTCTGACAAAGACACCGTAGCACGTTTCCAAAAAGCATTTGAAGATACTAAGCAAGCTAATGCGGCTTACTTTGGCGGCAGCATCCCAAAGAATCTCAAAGGCGGCTTGCGCGATGGCGACGCTGAAAAGGATGATCCAGTATACGCAGGTCATTATTTTATCAATGCCAATTCCAATGAGAAGCCCGGAATTGTTGATGCAGATCTAAATCCAATTATGGATAAGGATGAGTTCTATAGCGGTTGCTATGGTCGTGCATCGATCACATTGTATCCGTACGATGCAAGTGGTTCTAAAGGCATTGCAGCAGGTTTGAACAACGTCCAGAAGTTAGAAGACGGTGAGAAGTTTGGTGGTGCTACATCTGCCGCCACAGATTTCGCGATTTAAGTTTTAGTAGTACCTGTAGTACAGGGAGTGTCCATGGAAACCGTGGCCTCCCTTTTTTATCAACCCATACACCTTAGAGAACAATAAATGGATCAGTATCAAGAATACATTGCCGCCAGCCGTTATGCCCGATTTGTCGATGACAAACAACGTAGAGAAACATGGGCCGAAACAGTTAATCGTTTTGTGGATTATATTTTTACCCGCACACCAGCTATTACCCAAAATGAAGAATTAAAGACCGAACTTTTTGATGCTATTCATAATTTAGATTTGATGCCGTCCATGCGCGCCATGATGACGGCAGGAAAGAGCGCCGATCGTGACAACACTTGCATCTATAATTGCAGCTATCTCCCAGTGGATGACCCCAAGAGCTTTGACGAAGCCATGTTCATTTTGCTTTGCGGAACTGGTGTTGGATTCTCAGTTGAATCCAAGTACATTAACCGTTTGCCCGAAGTGCCAGAAAACATGTTTGATGCAGAGCATTCCATCGTCGTACACGACAGCAAAGAAGGGTGGGCTAAAGCATTACGTTTACTCATCGCCCACCTCTACGCAGGAGAAATCCCAAAGTGGGACGTCTCTTCAATTCGCCCCGCCGGAGCACGACTCAAAACATTTGGTGGAAGAGCTTCCGGGCCGCAACCATTAGTAGACTTGTTCGAGTTTACCGTTGCAACATTTAAACATGCTAAGGGTCGTAAGTTGCATTCGTTGGAGTGCCATGACTTGATGTGTAAAATTGGTGAGGTAGTTGTAGTGGGTGGCGTTCGCCGCTCAGCTATGATATCCTTGTCAGACTTAGATGATGAAAGGATTCGACATGCTAAAGCTGGCCCATGGTGGGAAACAGCACCTCATCGTGCACTCGCCAACAACAGTGCGGTTTATAATGAGACTCCTACGGTGGGGAAATTTATGGAAGAGTGGCTCTCGCTATATAACTCCCACTCTGGTGAACGGGGAATATTTAATCGTGAAGCCGCTAAAAAAACCGTGGAGAAATACGGACACCGTGATCCTAATTTCGAATTTGGAACAAATCCGTGCTCTGAAATCATTCTTCGACCTTATCAATTTTGCAATTTAACAGAGGCCGTAGTACGCCATGACGATACTAAAGAAACACTTATGCGCAAGGTGCGCCTCGCCACTATCTTGGGTACCATCCAGTCTACCTTCACAAAGTTCCCCTATCTGCGCAAGGTGTGGCAGAGAAATACTGAAGAAGAACGGTTACTGGGTGTTTCCCTCACCGGAATCTATGATAATCCCCTTCTCACAACCCAAGGAGACGAACTAAATGCTATCCTCAGCGACCTACGAGAAATGGCTCGAGCAACAAATACAGAGTGGGCTGCTAAACTTGGAGTGCCTACAAGCGCAGCTATCACTTGCGTTAAGCCTTCCGGAACAGTATCACAGCTCGTTGACTCGGCTTCTGGAATCCATCCAAGACACAGCAAATACTATGTCCGAAGAGTTAGAGGCGATAAGAAAGACCCTCTGACACAATTTTTAATTTCACAAGGAGTACCAAATGAAGCATGCGTATATAAACCAGATCAAACGGTGGTGTTCAGCTTTCCGATCAAAGCTCCCGACGGTATCACTCGATCCGACGTCACTCCTATTGATCACCTTGCACTTTGGCTCACGTACCAAAGACACTGGTGTGAGCACAAGCCGTCAGTTACCATTTCCGTTGAAGAAAAAGACTGGCCAGAAGTCGGTGCGTGGACATGGAAAAACTTCAGCGAAATCTCCGGAGTTTCCTATCTCCCGTACGACGGTGGCACCTACCGCCAAGCCCCGTACGAAGAGTGTGATGAGCAAACCTACAACGACCTCAAGAGCGCCATTCCGAGAATCAACTGGGAAGAGCTCAAAGAAAACACAGACAACGTAGAAGGAAGTCAAATGCTTGCCTGTGTTTCTGGGGTGTGCGATTTGTAATGGACGGCAGAATATGCAAAAAATGTGGTGTGTGGAAACTTCAAAAGGAGTTCCACGCCCACAAAAAATGTAAAGGTGGAATTAATACTGTTTGTAAAACGTGTAGAAGACCACTGTCCGTTAAACAACATATTGAAAAGCCCACTGAAATAAAATTGTTTTTTGCTGCAAAATCTAGAGCTAAGAAAAAAGACAGGGAATTTAATTTGGAGTTATCAGATATAACTATTCCTGAACGCTGCCCAATATTGGGTGTTTTGTTGCAATATAATTCGGATTACGCCCCATCTATTGATAGAATAGATTCATCAAAAGGTTATATAAAAGGGAATGTTAGGGTGATCTCTAAACGAGCAAATGTTTTAAAAAACAATGCAACGATTGAAGAGCTTAAAGCTGTGTTGGAAGATTTAGAACATGGAAAGGAATAGCCCATGGGCTTGTCCTCCGCTCAATCTGCTCAACTGGAACATGGCATGGACGTGGCGAGTCCATGCACCGGAATCTGCACCCTCGACTTCATGGATGTCTGTCGTGGGTGCCAGAGGACAAGAGATGAGATTGCTAGTTGGTCAAGTCTATCAAATGGCGAGAAACAACAAATAGTCGAAAGATTATTTCAGTAATACATTTGTATGGTGGTTGGTCCTTGGGGGCGCAGTATGGCCCCCTTTTTTAACGAGAGAAAATATGATCGAAATTGAAGTAACACCAGCTATGATTTCAAAAGCCCAAGAAAAATCCATTGCGATGGGTAGATTAAATAACAGTATCCGTAGGGGTGCAGGTAATTTAGTTGGTTTTATTGGCGAGCAAATTGCTCAACAAGTTTTAGGCGGTAAAAACGACAATACTTACGATTACGATTTGATTTTAAATGATGGCACCAAAGTCGATGTCAAAACAAAGCAAACTGGCTACACACCACAACCCCATTATGCTTGCTCAGTAGCTGCGTTTAACACCGAACAAGCATGCGACTATTACGCTTTTGTACGGGTTAAAAATGATTTAACAAAGGGCTGGTATTTAGGCGTGTATGATAAGCACCAGTTTTACAAAGATGCAGTACACTTAGTCAAGGGTCAGGTTGACCCAGATGATCCCAACTTCATTGTTAAAGCAACATGCTATAATATTAAGGTGAGTGATTTAAAACAGTTGTAAACCGCCGATACGTCGGCTTGCCATAGGAGCACTATGATTTATTCGATCGACTTTGAAACACGCAGTAAAGCCAACCTGCCAGATGTCGGTCTTGACATCTACGCCAACGACCCCACAACAGAAGTGTTGTGTATTGCGTTCGGCACCCAACCTGACAATGTGGTAGTTCACAAACCTGTGGAGTTTGATCTCCATGGAAAACCCCGATTTGCTGATGCAGATGTATTGAAGCTATTAGACCATGTTGCCAACGGTGGCAAAATCCAAGCATGGAACGCCATGTTCGAGTACGCCATCTGGAACTGTGTCTGTGTGCCTAAATACGGCTGGCCACCAATAAAGCTCGAGCAGTGCATTGACTCCATGGCCATAGCCGCGGCCAATAACATACCGCAGTCTCTTGATGAGGCCGGTACGTTTATGGATTCAGCACATAAAAAAGACGCCGTCGGCGCCAGATTGATTCAAAAGTTATGTAAACCCAATAAGAAAGGGGAATTTAATGATGATCCAGAACTACTTGCCCAGTTATTTGAGTACTGCCAACAGGACGTTAGAACTGAGATGGGAATCACCAAATTGTTACGCCCCCTTACGGTGGACGAGCAACGAATATGGGAACTCACGCAGCGTATTAACTTGCGTGGTGTCCCGGTGGATCCTAACGAGCTCCAAAACGCTGTAAAAGCCGTTCAGAGCGCTCAACAGACCATCGATGAGGAGACCCTACGTCTAACCGGCTGCAAGCCCTCAGAACGCGCTAAATTGCTTCTATGGCTAAACACCCGAGGAGCCGAGCTTTCCGACCTGACCGAAAAGACCGTTTCAGCTAAGTTAGTGTCTACTGACTTATTTGATGATGTGAGACGTGCATTAGAACTACGCCAAGAAGGCAGCCAGACTAGCGTGGCTAAGTACGCTAAGATGATGGAGATACAACGTGAAGGAAAGATTAGGAATACACTGGTATATCATGGCGCTAGTACTGGCCGCTGGGCGAGTCGTGGTGGGCTCAATCTACAAAATATTGCACGCCCCACGATTAGCGATGAGGAAATTGAACTTGCAATACCAAGCGTATTTAATGCTGAAATGGGAGCAGGAGCGACGATGCAACAATTATCCTCGCTCGTACGGTCAGCCATCGTGGCTCCACGAAACAAAACCTTCGTTGACGTGGATTTTAGCTCAATTGAAAACCGAGTTGGGGTTTGGCTCGCAGGACAAAAAGACAAGGTCGAACTATTTCGACAAGGCTTGGATGAATACAAGACCTTCGCCGCGTCCTCTTTGTACAACGTGCGGTACGACGAGGTTACAAAAGATCAAAGACAAGTTGCGAAGTCTGCGGTTCTAGGCGCGATGTTTGGCCAAGGTGCCAAGGGCTTAGTGAAGTATGCGGATGGGATGGGGGTAAAGCTGTCTGAAGGACAGGCTAAGAATGCAGTAGATAGTTACCGTAGCTCATATGCAAAGGTAAAATGGTTGTGGGGCGCATGCGAATCTGCTGCGATTGACGCAGTAAAACATCCCGGCAACCCATTTGCTGCTGGGAGTAAGATTGTATTAAAGTGTGACGGCAAGGCACTGTGGATGCGCTTACCATCAGGTAGATTGATCTGCTGGCAACGGCCAGAGCTCGAGCTGCTCACCACTCCGTGGGGTAGTCAGAAAATGGGCGTTGTCATTCATTCCCAAAATACTTACAGCCGCCAGTGGGGTCGAAATCCTCTGATCGGCAGCTCCATCTTTCAATCCGCCGTCCAAGCCACTGCTCGGGACTTTCTTGCCGTGGCTATGCTTAATCTTGAGGTGGCTGGTTTTTTGATAGTCAATAGCGTGCATGACGAAGTACTCCTCTTAGTTGAAGAACAAAACGGGGAGTCCGCACTGGAGGAGGTCATTAAGATCATGACCACACCACCAGCATGGGCGCCCGATTTTCCTCTTGCTGCTGAGGGCTGGCACGGTAAGCGCTACCGCAAGTGATTATTTCTTTTTCTTAGTTTTGCCACCCTTGGCGTATTTAAAGTCTTCTTTGTTGCCATACACGGGTTTTTTTGCTAACACTAAGGGGCCAATTTGCAACGCCTCTTCAGCGTGAGTAATTGGTTCCATGGTTTCGCGGTCGTAAAAGTAACTATGACGCTCTGGGTCCATTCCAACTTGACGCCAGTCAGGATGGTTTAAATACTCTTGTGCGCTTGCTACGGCTTGCTCTTGGTCAACAGGGTTCCATTCACCTTTAATGGTAGCGATGGTGCCCTTAGGTTTGCCAGAGGCAATACTTGCAGCTGCTTTTTCAGACATGCCAAACATAGGGTTTAGCACAGAAGCAACGCTTTCGTGCCCAATTGATTTGCCAGCGCCAAAACCTGATGCCTGTTCGTGCACTGTTGGCACCCAAACACCATGGTTGGTATAAGAAGGAATGTCTAAACGCAATCCAACAGGGTGGCCTGCCTCTAGGGTCTGTGATGGAACACCGTACAAATCCTTTTTGTCTGACGTTAAAGCGTTAACTGCTTCTTCGCGAGTTGCAGGCTGTGGTACAAACGAATATGGGGTTACAGGTTTATGGGCATTAACTAATGCTTCATGCTCTTCACGCGATCCTGTACCTTCTAATATGCGTTTAGCAGATTCTTGCAATTCAGGAATACGTTTTGTAACGTCTTTGTATCCCATCTCTAAACGGTTAACCAACGGCTCAGCCATCTTTAATGCAGCTTTTGCTACAGCAAGGCCACCGGTTTCAAAATGTTGCGCTGAACCGCCAGCGGCTTTACCAAAATCTTCGCTTGCGGATTTAACCATCTCTTCAATCGGCGCAATTTTATCTACCAGCTCTTGAGTTACAGGTTGGTTAAAATCACCCATTTTAAATGTGCCCCAAGCATGTGGTGCTTGTGCAGGGTTTTGGGCAATCTTTTTAGCTACGTCTGGGAAGTAATATTCCCATGGCAGCTGAGCAATCATCTGGCCTTTAAACTTACCGGGGATCTGAGTATCGTATGTTGGATGCTCGAGCTCAGGTTTTAATTCTGCAAAAGGACTAAGCTCGCCAACAGAATATCCAGTGGTGCCAGTCTTAACGTTTCTAAGCGCTGGCTCGGTGATTGCATGAATAGTAGCTTCGCCACTTGGTAAACCATATTCGTTAGCAACCGTGGATTTATTTAAACGTTCAGCAACGTGTTTACGCAAATCAGAATTAGTAGCAAATTGATCCATTACTTCAGGATGACCCATACCCAAAAACTCGGGGTATTTGTCACGAATCATGCTGTCAAATGCGCGCAGTTTGGCTTTGTTTGGGCTCAGTGCGTCTAATTGGTTTAGCAAGGCTTCTGTATGGTGCAACGCGTAGTTAGAGGCGTCAGGCGCCATTGCAGCGTACATACCAAATACAGGATTGCCTTTAGCAGCTTCTGCAGCTCTTGCAGCCTTATTTTGTAAAGTAGACGCTGCGCCGTATTGTGAAGCCCAAAATGCGTCTTCACCTAAATCAGCTTTACGCTGACCATAACGTGGACCACCATGCAACTCAACTGGTGCGCTTAATGGTACACCATTTACAGACATCAATGAATGCCCTGCGAGCGTTCTATCGCCCGGCACACCAACCAAAACACCACCTTGTAAATCTTGAATACTTAATTTGCTTGGGTCTGAAAAGGTGTGAGTTGGCACAACGTCATGTGCATATTCAGCTTCACGTTTTAACTGAGCGCCCGATTTTATAATTGGCTCGAAAGCCTCTGCGAACTTTTTTATTACACCACCTCCGGGGGCGTAACGAGGTAAACGTGAATCTTTTAATAATCCAGTTTCGCCTTCTTTATACGGCTCATTGTTGTAATGGCGTAATGAAGAATCGCCCAATTCAGCTGGCGATAAACCCATGTAAAGCGCCATTAAAGGATTTGGTAAAAACATGCTACCAATATCTGCTGCAGTGCCAGCGGCTTCACCAACGTTGCCTTTTTTAAGTTGCTCTGCTGCCTCAGATATTTGAGGAATGCTCAAGGCGCCTAATGTTAATG
>Ga0208616_1000258_pt1 | contig 16752 bp, 21 predicted proteins | sample CryBogCBE16Oct07_FD_184575 | JGI IMG/M metagenome (GOLD analysis project Ga0208616, IMG submission 184575) | Freshwater microbial communities from Crystal Bog, Wisconsin, USA - CBE16Oct07 (SPAdes) (version 2) | ecosystem: Environmental > Aquatic > Freshwater > Lake | place: Crystal Bog... | reverse complement strand
TCTTGAATACGAGACTGAGCAAAAGCGTTAGTTAATGCATGAGTTGCACTAGTTTGTGCAAGAGCAGTCGCCCTATCCATGTGCGATGTACTTGCTGTGAGCAACTGATTTGCCATCTTGTCAGCATCTTCATCTTTGATAAGGCCTGCTTTATAGCGATTAGCAAGAAGTACGGCCTGTTCTTTAAACGGTCCTTCCAAAGTAATAGCCAACGCATCAAAAGGCGTACCCTCAGCACCAGTAGTCGGTAATAACCCAATCTTACGAAAATCTAAAGCGCCTTTGGCTGTTTCAAGCAGTTCTTTAGGATCAAGACTATATAACTGTGCAGATGCCTGCCTGTTAAAGCCTGTTGTTCCGTCAGGATTCTTAAATAAATTATCTCTAGCAACTTGTATTTGATTCTTGCGAGTCTCTTCTGGAATCATTGCCAAATACTTTTGGTCACCAGTTACAGCACCTAAACGCTGTGCGACTTCAGGATTGAAGACATACTTCTCTACGCCTGTACTGTCTTTGGTGGTTGTGTATAAGCTTGGCAACAAAGCCTTAACATCAGCTTCTTTTTGAGCCGTCATTCTGCTTTGCAGTAAACCAAGTCTGGCCTGAGCCATTGGTATTTTATTTTTATCTTGCTCAGCTTGGTACTCGCCCATAGCGCCTGCGGCGTTACCCAAAGACTCACCAAAAGATCCAGATTTGGTTGGGGATAAAAACCCCGCCGCAATCTTAAACCAAGGAGTTCCGCTACCCTTTTGAGCCAACAGTTCATCAAGATCAGCCATCTGCTTATCGTACATAGCCTGCTGTTGTGATCTTGCTCCAATACTTGATAGTGGAGCACTGACATCAGTAGTACTTGAATTGTCTGATAGTGGTGTTTCTGTTGCCATGTTTATTCCTTAAAAATTAAGCGCCTGTATAACAAGAACAACCATTACCTGCGCCACTACCTGCATTCAAATCTGAATTTGAACTATTGAGATATGGTACTTGAGCACCAGTAGTTGGATCTGTGTAAGTATTTGTAGCCAAAGCTCCACCACTTTGTGATCCTGACTCAGTACCACTAATTAAATTACCACTTGAATTATATTGTGGAGCATTTGGATTGGCAGTTCCAGTAACGAGTTGACCACTCTTTGTAAATGTTTGACCAGGAGCAGGTGGTATCCATTGTTGATTTGTTGAATCATAAACATAATTATTTGGAACACCATTTGGTCTATTTGGATTACCACCAAATAAGCTTCCAAGTGAAGAGATACCACACTTGCCAAGAATTCCAGAAGCAAGAGATCCAAGGCCTGCAACCTGTGCAAGAGGCGATGTAGAGTATGCTCCAGGAATGGGAGCAGTCTTGATACAGCTTGTGGCTGTTGGCATGGAGAAGCCTTTGAGAACGCAAGACTCTGATTTCGCAACAGACAATGGGTACAAATTCTGATTTTGCTGAATTGTGTATTGGCATTGACCAAGCGCCGCCAAATTTTTGGCACAGTTGATACCCAAAGTAGACTGGACACTTGCCAAGCAACCCTGGAGTTTGCCTGCATTGATTTGATTGTTAACTTGTTTGTTCGCCGCGCAAAGTGACTGAGCATAACCAGTTTTAAGCGCACAGGCCTGTTGTCCAGTAATACCTAGGTCAGCGTTAGCCAGGACTTGTCCAAGAGCGCCTGCGCCCCTTTGTGAGCCAAATTGACCGCTTCCTACGATACCTGCTGTAGCTTGTGGCGCCAAGTTCTGAGCAATATTGGCTTGGCCTAGGTTACCAATTGCATTGACCACGCATTTGGTGTACGGGTTCATGTAGTTTTGGGCCATTTGGGAGATGCAAGACCCTGCCGCCCCCGCCGCTGTCCCCTGAGCCGCACTTAGCGTAGGCTGATAAGCCCCCGCATTTTGAGACGCCTGGTTAAAGGCCTGCTGTTGAAGAGCTTGAGTCTGAACTGGACCTGCCCCAATAGCACTGGCTGAACCTGTTTTAGCCTGACTGGCGAGGTTATTCAGATAGCACATATAGAACGCAGGAGCGCTCTGGGCTGTCTTTTGGGTAGTTGTAATAGGCGCTAAAGCACCCCCCTGAAGAGCCGTTCCAGTAGTTCCTGAACTAGCTTGACCTAAGCACTGCGGTGCGGGATTAAGAGTTGAGAGTGCCATTATTTACCTTCCATATATGTCAAAGGAGATTTGGCCTTTGGTGGAATTTTAGTTACAGATGCTGATCTTTTGTGCTCACGAATTTTCTCGCGCATCTCATCAAGCTTCTTAGCCCCGTCTTTATTAGATCCACCACCTAAAGCGGTGACTAAAGAGGCAGGGAATACAAACTCACCATCAGCAATCATTGCGTTAATGTGACCACCTTCTGAGTGATTCTCATAGTGTTTGTGTGGAAACTGGTTCATAAAGTGATGCAGTGCCTCAGCACCTGCCTTGCTAGAACCGTCTCCAAGAGCGGCGACAATGTCGGCGTCCATAACGTAGTCCCCGTCCTTTAAAACCGCAGGAATGTCGTCCGATTGGCCTGTACCACTACCTTGCGCATAGTGCCCGGTAACTCCAGTCATAAATTCAGGCTTGTGGGCATGAGCCAATCCACCTTTTGCAAACCCTGTATACCGTTGCTGTACGGGAAATATTCCTCCGCTTGGTTCAGCCGATCCACTAATCAGATTAGGTGTTGTCGTGTCTCCAAGTCCAGAAGGTGTATACAACTGATTAAGCTGACTGGCAGACAATCCTGCTGAGCTAAGAGGTGACAAAAATGTACCAGTAGAACTTGAAGGCGCACCCGTAAACATTGGAGTTAATGACAAAGGAGTGCTTACAGAACTACTACCGTAATTATTAGTCGTATTTGATGTTGCTGTTGCAGGCGTATAAGGTTGCTGTTGCTGTTGTTGTTTTTGCTGTGGGATGTTTGGCATCTTGGGCAACTTTGGCATACTAGGCAGGCCACTTAAAGGCTTGATTTGAGTACATAAGATGGGACTTGCATTAGCCGCGGTCACCCCAGATGCGCTCAGCGTTCCAGTAGCCGTAGGATCACCCAGTACAGTGCTCTCAGGCAGTGTTAAACCAGAAGCCCCACCCATGCTAGATAATCCTGGCACAGCACCTTGGGGGTTGAGCCCCATACTTGTGTAATTGGGGTTGGTCACTGAATTTAGATTTAGACCAGATCCAGTATCTGCCGACACTGTAGGACTAGCAGATCCTGTATATGGTGTACCGTCCATATTCACTGGTTCACCGTTTGCTGAGAATCCAGTGGCAGATGATGAGTCAGCGACCACAGAAGACCCATCGATGGTTGTAGCACCAGTGGCGGCTGTTGCGGCATCTACCGCAGTTGCGGCAGGTAAAGCCGTGCCACCTGCTGTGATGATGGAACCATCTGCAAGTGTAGTTGCACCCGCGGCCTCGGTCAAAGCCGCATCAGCTACCGCCGCTTCTCCCCCGCCTATCGCCGCATCTGCTAAAGCCGCTACACCCATAATTTACTCCAATACAATTGAATATGTCTTTTCAAAATACTTTGCGCCTAGTCTTTCCAAAATAGGCCCGTAATCAATAGATGGTTTAACATGAAGCAAAATCCTCTGCGGTTTTCTCTTCTTAACCTCTTCTATTGTCCACCTCAAAAAACTTACCCCTGTCAAACCCTTCCTGTAATCAGGATGGATGTACAAAATATCTGAACTGGCTGTCAAACTACTTTTGTAGTGCAAGTGTGGAAAAATCATCCACACGCTGTATCCAACCAATTTTCCGTCATTCCTGGCTGTATGGACCTCAATCAACCCTAGGTCATTCAACTGCCCATACCGCTCTACATTTGGATCAAACTTGATAACATCCGTTCTCTCTGCGATCTCTTCGTAATGCTTCTTAAACAGATCTTGTGCTTCTTCAAAAAAGGGACGTCCCTCCTCTTTTTGAAATGTAATCACTGAATTCTTCCTTCCAATTGATATTGTGGATTGCTTGACTTTTGCATATCAACACCATTTGCATGAAGGGCAGTCATGATGTCATGCTGTGGACCTAAATTCATATAAATCATTTGAACTTTGTTTGTCTTGAGCATGGTAACAAAATAGTTAATAGCCTGTATTAACGTCAATGGACTATCATTACTCACGAAAAATGCTTTTGCAACATCACGGCTTAACATTTGAATGTACATAAGCGTGTTGTTGTGTTGCATGAGCTTAGAAGCAGGCTCTTGAAGAGCTTTTTGCATGGTTTGCATAGCAATACCAGGATCAATTCCGTGCTTTTGTGCTGATTTTGCAATAATTTGTGATGGTTTCATATTAATACACGCTCTGTTGGTTCTGTGAAATGTTCATGATGCCAACCAAATGTTTAGCCCATTCTCGCCAATCGTCATATCCTCTTGGATCAGGTACACCGCTTTGAACAAAATATCCAATACCCTGCATACCCTTAGCCCAGTCTTGCCACTTATCCTCTGGCACCGTTCCCAACTGGTTAGACGCAAACTGTTGAGCCATTTGAGCACACCAGTAGTCCCAAGTCATACCGCGAGGATCGTAGGTTGTTGACATTACGGTGATCCCGTTCCACGCTCATCGCCCATATCAACGCTCATAATGCAATTACCCAACTGATAATCGCCACCAAAAGTGTTGCTACCTATCCTGAGCCTCATCTCACGCCTTTGCTCTTTCATGTCCACTTTAAGCGTTGAAGGGGTGAAATAGTAAGGGGTTGAAGGATTGTCAACATCATCCGCATAACCCTTACCCGTCACAATGAGTGACATTTGACCCGATTGTACAAAGTCTGGTTCAAACCGCTCCAGTCTAATCCACTTGTTGTCGTTGATCAGTTGCTGTTGGCCTAATCCACCACCCACCCATCCAAGGGAGTTGGTTTCAAAGTATGAGTTAATAGCGTCCACTTGCGTTAAATAAACCTGATCTTTACCCGTCTCGTGTTGCCAGAGCAAGTAAAACTGATTCATGGTCACAGTAATTGTGAGCCCAGTACCCGTAGAAGGAGATCGAGCCGTTGTGGACAAAGTACCTGATAAAACGCTTGCGTATGAGCCACCGCTTTGAATACTAAGCCCAGTTACCGCACTACCTGAGATGGTCGTCACGCTAAATATTGCAGGGTTACCAGAACCACCGTTTAGGACAACCACATCACCAACAGCGTAGTTACTGCCACCACTAACCACTGAATATGCCGTTACTTGGTATCCAGAAGGTGTATTGCCTGCAAAGATAGGGTAAGGGAAAACCTCAGAGAACACGCCTGCGGATCTTTGAGCCCCCATAGCCTGACCTGCGTCATACCAGGTATGCTCTCTTACGTTATAAATGATTGCGTCTGTACACTCAGTTGCTGTACCTTTTGGATAGAACCACCAGATCTCACCCCAACGGGTAATCTTGGTTGCCCAAACCTTTTGCCTTTGAGCAAAGTTGACGTTATCAAAGAAGTAATTCAAGTTAACTGAGTTGGCAATCTCTTGGACTACACCGTTGTAGGCAAAGAACCGATCCACACCTACCCAGTAATAAATACCGTCATACTCAACCACAGAGTTGGAGGACATGATGGTGGTTGCTGTGGAGATAATATCGTAGCGCCAGTACAGCGTAGAAGTGCCCACAGTCTGCGGAGAATACGTTACCCTGGTCAACTGATCCAAAGACCAGAAAAGCCCCGCAGGAGACGTTGTACCGCCCCGTAGAGGCATTCCCTTGACAACTTTGGTTCCTGATACGTTGTTGGCGTTGGAGTCGCTCGATACCCAATTGGTGAAGTCCCCTGCCGCACAGTTTTGAATCAGGCCGTTATTACCGTAAACAAACAGATAAGGATAGAGCATACAAGCCCCACCGCTTACAGATATGTTGTTGCTAAAGGTAAAAGTAACAGCCGATGAGCCTGTAATTGCATTGTTTACCGTTACCGTTGTGGTTCCAGAGGCCACAGTCACAGCAGTCACCACAGTACTCGACGCTACTCCAGTACCAGTCACAGATTGATTAACACCAATCTTGTAGTTACTCGAAGATATAACAATCGTATAAGCGTTAGGTGTTCCAGGCGTACCAGTAGCCGTAAAAACACCAACCTGGCTAAGCGCTGAATAAGGAAAAGTACCCGCTAAAACAGGCGTATTGACCGTGCTGTCAATGTTGGATAAGTTTTGACCAGGGTGAGCTATCAGGTTTAAACCACCCGTACCGTTGGGATCGTAGCCTAGGTCAAACTGCCATAAATTGTTGGAGTTGGAGGTAAAGTTGTTGAGCGTGATTGCTGTGGGTCCAAATCCAACACCACCCGTATTACCTGTTTGCCACCCGTTAAGGGATGAGCTATCTCCTGAATAAACGTAGTTAATACCGTTTTGAGACTGCATTACCATCCCACGAGAGATGTTGGGTGCGTTTAAAAATATTGCGTTGTAGCCACCCATTTTTCTTGGGCGACCACGTTGAAATCTGACCCATTGACCATCTACATAAGAAGGTGAGGCGAACTGCGTCCCGTCTCGCTGTATACCAGGAGAAACGCTGAGGAGCGCAACCTTTAAGGTCAAAATGCACCCCCGACCAATCCCGCAGTAAGTTGCCAACCCGATGAATTAGCAACTCCAATACTTGTACCACCAGAGGTAAATCCAATCTGGTTACTAGAGGCCAAATACAGACCTGTAGTCGTATTACCAAGGAAGTTAATGGATGGGGCGCTTGCACTACCTACAGCAAACGTAATCGAACTGGCTGTCGTAAAGGCCAAGCTATTGGCGTTGTAGACGTTTTTACCATCAGAGATCAACATCACAGTAGTATTTGGGCTAACTACCGCTGTAGCCCCGCCTGATACGCCTGTGGATATGGTTAATGTATAAGACCCAGTCGTGTTGTTACTAATCGCATAAAGCTGAACCGTTGCAGGCACATAAACAGTCGTATTACCGTTTAAAACACCCGTATAGTTCTGAATCGTATTAGACGCCTGAGCAGAAGACAGGGTATATGTATAAGGTGTGGATAACCCTGATAACGATAGAGCAAGCTGTGTATAAGCAAAGCTGTTAGATCTACCGTATGCAAAAGTATTAAATCCTGTGGATCCATTAGAAACAATAACCAAAGACTCGGTCAACTGTAACTGTTGATTAGAGTTACTGTCAATCGTGTCTGATCCAACTGGGGATATGGTGACAATACCTGTGCCGTTGTTCTTGATAACAGCAAACCAGTTATTTCCGACCGTTGAAGCGCTTGGTAGGGTAATTGTTCCAACACCTGCTGACCAGACGTAAAAGCTTGCCCTGCTGTTGGCGTTTAGCGTAGATCCGCTGTAAAGATTGGTGACGGGATAGGCTGTGTTTAAAGTGCTTCCAATAGCCGTTAAACCGTACCCTGCAAGCGTTGAAGCACTGGCTGAGGACGTACCCACACCCATCGCAATATTGCCCCATGTACCCGCATTTGTGGTGTTGTTGGTGACGTAGATGTAATAAGTGTTAACCGTTGCAGTAGTCGGCGCAACAGGAATACTGATAATCGTATTACCTGAGTAATCGGTTACCGTAAAAGAAAACTGTCCAGAAGTACCGACGTTACGGATAATAACTGCCTGACCCACAGATACCTGAATAGCAGGTGGCATGGCAATGATCTGGCCTGTAGTCGTCGCCGTAATCTCCATGATGTTGGCGGCTACGTTTGTAGAACTGGTGCCATTAATAGGCCAGTTTAGGTAGGTGATAGCACCTGGCGAACCACTGACGGTTAACGACTCATATCCTACCTGTGAAGGGGAAATCGTCTGACCAGTAAATGGATTTGTGTATGCGGTCATGGTTAGCTGTCCTTAGCAATGGCTTGACGATCTCCCATACGCAAATCGTCTTCGGTTTTAAGTGATTGAAGGGCTTTGTTAAACATTTCCTGCCAAACAGGTACCCTGGTATCGTTCTTTAAGAATGGCATCATCTGTAGCAAAGTACCAAACAACATTGCATTTGGAGCGTTTTGAGTGAGCCAGTTAGTCTGATTAGTGCTTGACAAAGGCAAAATACGCTCATAAAAGAGCACTTCAAACTGATAAGCCTGGTCAGGCGTTGGAGCTAAGTACCAGTGGTCGTAATCGTAGTCAGCGTAGTAAACGGGAGCGGCTGTATTCGTGTTATTAGGCCAGTAAGCTGTTAAATATTCGTACTTACGCAGATAAATCGGTTGTTTGCTACCACTTGAATCTGTGTACTTCATAGACACAGTCTTTCTCCAACGTGCAGGCTTTGGAATGACTGGATTACTTGGAGTTAATGTACTTTGCGCTACATTAAGTTGACCTAACGTCTTGATTTCCTGAGCAATTTCAAATTCGCACAAAGAAATAGCTACGGGAACTTGATTAACGACAGCGGTATCACTCCTCTCCAAGTACTGATAAACAGCACTGACGAGGTTGTCATACGTCATTACCCAACTTGCAGTTGAGGTTATGGATGAAATGGTCATTAGTCCCCCTAATATACGCTTATTTTAGATAGTATCGGGGGAAAAGTCACCCCAGTACTTGCTCGGTTTGGCGCATCACCGCTATTCTTTGCTCAGCACCGAACAATCCACCATTAATTACTTTAGTGAGTCCGTTGTAGTCCTTAGCATCTGCCAGTCGGTTACACCCGTGAGTTGACCAGAACCACCCACCGATAGGCGCCGCCCACTTAGGCGTCCTTGCCAGATCTGGATTAGCCACCAAATCAATACCCAAGGCTTGACCTGCGTGAAAGAAGTTATCGTGGCCTGTGAGTTGGCATATCGCTGAACCCCTAAACCTCCACCCATCACCACTTGCCTCGTCTCGGTTGCCCATACGGTTGGCGTAGATGTGGTTAGCAATCAACTCAGGCTTGTGGGCGTACTTCATAGCCTCATCCATCGAGGGGAAACGCTTAGGCCAAAGATTCATTAAAGTCTCAGGCTTGTAGTTTAGGTTCTCAGATAAGTCCTTAAAGTGGTTGGACTCATAGCTGAACTGACCAATAAAACAGGCCTGCTCTTCGTTTGAGTTAATGTTAAAGCGATGAAAGGTGTCGTTTAAGGGATCTACCCATTCAGCACCAATACCCAGGCGGTGAAGTTGGTCAGCATTAATCATTTCTTCGCCTTATTGAAAGAGTCCCTTACTTCGTTGTACTTGGCAACGCAGGCGTTAAGGTCTTTGATGGCTGAGTCCCCGTCTGTTGTGATGGCGACAATATCTTTAATAGCCTGTCTGTCAGATTCGCCTGTCTTGTCTCTATCTCCAGAGGCGGTATCTGTGGGGGTGTGTACGGGACAACTGGTCGGGAGGCGCAACTCACCAGAGTCAACACGAGAATTAATACTATATTGTTTCGATTGAATATCATCTTTGGCTTTCTTAAGTTGTGAATTGATCTGGCTAAACTTTTGAGCTACCTGTTGTTCCTTCGCTCTGGCCTCATCGTTTAACCTAGCAATCTCTACCTCATCCTCCAGAACTCTGGCTTGATAGCCTGCATGGTGCTCGTACCCACCAACACCAACAATAAACACAAATAGTGCAAAAGATACATAAGGATTGGTTAAATTAAACACGGGTACTCTCCCTGGCCTGAGCCGTTCTCATGCGCTCCTCATCCCCTTCTAGGGTAGGTGGTCCACTTGGGCGAGGAGGAGGCGTCCAAGAGCCTCCAGAACCGCCCCCAGAGGACACAAAAGAGATCTCCTTGACTGGAGGTGCTACGTAGGCATCTTTGCCTGTCTTGACGTTATTCATCATGGCTGTGGCCTCGTTAGTCAGCCCCTTGGTCATAATCCCGCCAATACCCCCTACGATAAGCAAGACAATGTCGTTTAGCATCTTGGTAAAGGCTTGGTCAATAGGAGCCATAGCCTTAATTGGCTGAGATACAAACATCACGCTGTAAATTAAGGTAACTACTATAAAAAATAGTATCAGCGTCACCACAACGATAACAAAAGACCTGGTACGAGCCTCTATCTCATCGGCAGTTAGTCGTGGGCTGTTGTTGGGGGTTAGCAGGAGTAGCAGGATTTCCTTCAATTTTCTTCTCCAATACAGGGGCAACTAAATATTCTGGGCAGTCTTGAGTGAACTCACAACGAGGATGCTGACACTGAGGCGCACCAAAGTTATCAGGGTCTTGACAAAAATAGCGGTACTGATCGTGGCACCCCGCTAACAAGAAAATCAGTAAAACGCATTTTTTCATTCTTCACTCTTTTCTTTCTGTCTTTCCATCTCTTTCTTGAGCTTCTCAATACGTTTGATGTTGGACTCCATGATGATTCTGTCTTGATGAATCTCCATGTACAAGAATCCTAGAACTGGCAAGACAAGCACCAACAAGAACGCTAACACAACGATAGTGATCACATATCCCCATGACTCACTCGATTTATTGCCCACATTAGACCCACGAAGTATGTTGCCACAAATGCTACTGCTATTGCTGAAACAGTCCTAAACCAGAGCTTTTCCTCAAACTCACGCTGTTCAGCCTCCAATTGACGCCTCTTTCTGAACATCGCCTTTCTTGCAATAGCCTGTTCATTCTCAATTGTGCCTAGCATTTGATTCACCCGTGTGTACAAATCCTTTAACTCAGAGGGTACGTGGTAGATCATATACTCCCTAAGCTCTACACTCATCTCCTCCATCCTAGTCATCGCTAGGACTCGGTTAATCGCCTTCTCAGCCTGATCCCCACTTGGGTCATACACCGTCTTGGACAACTCTTCTTCCTCAGCAATGTGATTCTTGAGTGCGTTGTATGCCTTAAAGAAGGCTGTCAGATTCTTACCAATCTCAGAGTAAATTGCTGTTGGATCAAATTCCTCAGCCTTTTTTGCAGTTTTTCTGCGTTTTTCCTTTTGAAACTCGCTGTTGGGGTGAATGTCAGCTAGTTCTTTGGGTTTGTCAGAAGCAAACAAATTCTTGAGAAAACCAAGTATGCCTGTGACTTCTTTGCCAATCGCCTTGACCTCGTTAGCTGTCTTGACAACGTCTTTAACCAAGGCCTGTCCCTCTCGGAACATCTCACATCCTTGCTTAATTGCTTTGAAGGCAACATTTGCGGCGGCGATGAGGGTGAATGGGTCAATTTCTAAATTCCAAAGATCTTCTTGATGAACTCTGCGGCGACGCCTGGACCAAGCAAAACACAGAGCATAACCCCGTAGAGCAAGTACTCTATCTTGGTCATGCGTTTCTCACCAATAGACAATGAGTCATGGATGGCCTTGTACCGCTCAGCACAGATGGCCTCATGAACTGCTAGTCTTTTGTCGATCTCTGCGTCCATCAGTCAAAACCTCTTAGTGTTTTAGCCAAGTTCTTCTGGCGCTTGGTTTTGGTTGAATCGTTGGGCTTGATCGCCAATTTCGCTTTGGGGATGTTTTTACCTTCGGCAACTTTGAGTTTTGCTCTGAGCGATCCTGGATTTTTGATTGCATTTTGTATCCATTTTTCAGCCATGATTATTTACCTACTGGTTGGCAAGTAAACGCTTCAGGTGCGACCGTAGCAATAACTGATGATTCTGCTGTCGTCAGAACTTCTACAGGCTCATCCTCGGTATCTGCAACAGGTACGGTAGTATCCACAGGAGTAGGATCAACAACCACGGGATCAGGTGTGCTAGGTGTTTCATTATCAGGAATAAGTGGCATAGGTGTTGTTTCTACACCAACTGGGTCTGGTTTGGGTCCTGGAACCGCATCTGTAGGAGGAGCAAAGCGTTTCTCAAGAAACTCCATAAACCTATGGATCTCATCCATAGCTTCGGATTCAAAGTCTTTTAGATGGTGTTCACGGATGTCTTTGAGAAACTGCATATGTACCTCTTAGTTTACGGTTGGTGCGTCAGCAGGAGCTTCAGCAGGAGCGGGGAGTTGAGCTTGGAGTTGTCCGATAATCTTTTGTGTCAAAGGCCAAGCATTAGAACTGGTAGGCAGTTGACCTAAAACATTAATAATGTCTTTGATCTCGCCTTCAAATAATTCAAGTTTTAAAGTATCCATGTGTCATCCTATTTATTGTCCGTCAAAGGGGCGGTGACGGTTTCCGCTTCAATCGTTATTGTAGAAGTGCTTCGGTCTAGTTTCATAACCCCGTAGCACACCATACTCCAATCCTCTCCAGTCTTCTCGCCCTTGCAAGGTACATTGATCTCTACGTTCTTACAGATGTATTCCTGAGTACCCTCAAACACCCTCCAAACGTGATCTACCGTCCCCCGTCCTGGCATCCCCCTGGACTTGTTAAACCGTACTAGATACCTCATACAATCACTGGCGCTTGCTGTTGCACCCCGATGTTAAAGTGTATGAACTTCAGCGGTTCAGAGCCCCCGTGTCTGGTAAAACTGTGCGGTACCCAAGCGTTTGTAAAGAAGATCGTCCCTTTCTTTACTGGAAACATCAGCTTATGCGTCGCATAGCTTACCAAGTTTGGATCAGCCTCTGGCAACTGAGTCAGTATCTTTCCTTGCCTCTCATCATCAATCACAATACTGGACGCATTCTCAGGCTCATTGAGAAAGTAAAACCCAACAATGTGGCTACCCTCCCCGTGAACATGATCATCCATCCCTGAGAACTTGTAGTGCTGTTGTCCCCACATAGACTGGAAATAAGTCACCTTATCGTCCATCTTGTACCCCTGAGAACTCAAAATGTTCCAGGCTGTGGAGCTTATGTACCCTGCAAGATCTCTTATCCTCTCATCCATGAATAAGTTGTCTGTCATCTTGACTGGATACAACTCATTCATTTGCGCTGTATTTTTGGCTATCGCCTCATCAAATACCGTTAGCGCACTGTCCAAATACTCCGTCTTTGAAATACTGTATATCGCAGTAGCAAAGTGCAAAGCCATGTCCAAGTTATCCATACCGCTCTCCTATTTGTTATAGGGATTAGTGTACATTAACTTGGAGTTTCTATAACTCTCAGCAATACCACGACCACAGAAATTATACAACCCACTATCATTTGATGGATAGGAGTTAGGGATAGCTCAAATAGGAATCCCTGCAATACTGAGAGTATGGCAATAACCAAGGCCCATTGAACCTGCTTTGATTTTAGGGTTGTGATGAGTGTGTTCATATTCCTACCTTTGCTTCTAGAGCTGTTACTTTTGCGGATAGTTCTTGGATTGCGGCTACCAATGTAGCAACTATTTTTGATGGGTCAACCATTTGGGATTTTATAGAACCATCTGCTTCTAATGCGTCTTTTTCTCCTGCTACAGCCTCGGGTAATATTGCTTGTAATTCATGGGCAATGAAACCATTACTAGCACTACCATTAGATTTCCAAGTAAATGTAACTGGCTTTAATTTAGAAACAGTATCTAGTGCGTTAACCATTGGTTGCACATTATCTTTTAGACGGTAATCAGATGTGCCACCATAAGTAATTACACTTCCATTAGTTGTAATACCTCCTAAAGTTGCTCCCGAATTATTACAAATACCTATAATATATCTTGTACCAGCAGTATCTATAGTACCTACTTTCATTGCCCAAAAACCACCAGTATTACCCAATACGCTTAATGCGGGATAACCTGTGGTTGATTGAACAGAAATATTTGCATTATCAACTGATAAAGCGCTTGTGCAATTTACATATAAACGACTATCGTTTGTTAGTGTCATTGGAGCAACCCAACTAATTGTTCCTCCCGCAGTTCCTGATGTTGCTGTTAACCAATAATGACCTCCACTATATTGCTGATACCTTGCCGCATAGTCAGACGTTTTATATATCCATGTTGAAGAACCATTTATATAAGCATTACTTAAAAAATTAAATATAGAAGTATTTGAAGAAATATTTGATACAGTACCGCCAATATCAAAACCTTTATAAGCGCTAACCCAAGCACTAGGAGTAACTCCTAATCCTAAGTTTTGACTTGTATCTATTGTTACCGCAGTAGTCGTACCATTAGTATTTAATAATAAAGAGCCTGAACTTTGAACGATAGGGGTAGTTGTGGATGTTGAACCACTTAAAGTAGTAAATGAACCTGAAGCAGCAGTTGTTCCACCGATTGCAGGAGGACTTGCTAAGTAGGTGCTGAATCCAGTTCCGCTAACAGTAGAGCTTGCAGAAAGAGTTGTAAACGCTCCAGTACTAGCAGTACTAGAACCAATAGTTGTTCCATTTATTGATCCGCCAGTAATTGCAACACTAGAAAAATTACCTGAATTAGATGCTTTTGAAGCTATTACTTGTACAGTACCTGTGTTGTCCTTATAGAACAACTTACCATCGTAGTAGTTCAGCTCAAGTTCAGAACCTGAAGAGCTACTAGTTAAATTTGACGCCGACGGCGTATTCCCAGTAGTGCCTGATGCGTATAGAAGTATCGGTGTGTATCCGCTTTGTGCCATGTTTTTTCCTTAGAATGCTCCACCTGCAATGCCACCCGTTATTGTGCCATTGACTGCGTTACAAGTTATTGACGAGTTTACCAATTGTGGCAAATTACCGCTAGTCGCCGTTACGAAAGTTAGATAGTTTGTTGTGCCCGTAGAGGCCGCAGTTATCGCTGTGTTGACAGTGTTTGTGGCTCCCAAGTTGGCAACAGTCGTTGTGCTAGAAACAACAAAAGGCGCAGTGCCATTCGCCACCGTGTTTGTCAATTGACCAGACATGTTCAAGGTTGTCACACCTTGGATGTAACTGCTTGCCATGTTCAGACCGGCAGAACCCCATGTGAGCAATCCTGTTGAACTATTGCCGGGAGGTAACAAATAACCGGCCCAGTTACCTGTCGCCGCACTTGCTGATGTTGAATAAATCCATCCTGCGCCACCGGGAACGGCAGTCGCCAACAAATTGCCTGCGCTGTCTTGAACAGTGATATTGCCTGTTGAATCGTTGTCGATGATGTAGGCTGTACCTGCCAAAATTGTGTTTTCGGCAGGCAGTTTGACAGTCTGTGTGTTTGTGCCGCTGAAGTTTTGGTAGAAAGTCGCAGTATTCGTCAGCGTTGTTGTGCCGCCTGCTGTGGGCACATTGGTGTAGCCCGGCGCAAAGTTGTTGAACGATGCAATGGTGCTAACGGTACTTGCTGATCCAGTGCCGCCATTTGTGACTGGCACAACACCAATCAAGCTCAATGCCTGCGCAGTTGTGGCGTTGGTCACCGCACTTGTGCCGTTGGCATACATGAAACCGGTCAAACCGGTCACTGTGATGCTGTTAAACGCCTCAGAAGAGCTTCCTAAGACCTTTTCCCACACTGAACCGTTGAATACAGCCCAGTCACCAACAGACCACAAGTTGATGCCGTTCAAACTGGTTGTACCTGCAGTCGAAACCACATAGTAGTAGCCGTTTGTACCAACAGATGAGGTCAATGTTGGGGTGTTTGTCGCCGCATTCCATGTGCCTTGATAGGTCGTCGCGCCCGAAGCATTAGTGGTGATGCTTGTGATTTGACCTTGAGCGTTGACCGTGATCTGTGGAATAGCCAAAGCAGACCCGTAAGTGCCTGCAGAGACGCCCGTATTTGCAATAGCAATAGTCCCCGCAGAGGTAATTGTTCCTCCACTAAGCCCAGTACCCGCAGTAATTGCCGTAACAGTACCACCACCAGAAGAGCTAATTGCACTGGTCACAAAAGCTGTAGTCGCTATTTGTGTTGTATTTGTGTTTGCAGTGGCGGTAGGTGCGGTAGGAATACCAGTCAGTGCAGGATTTACGCTAAGAACTACACTTCCTGATCCTGTGCTTGTTGTCGTTCCAGTACCACCATTTACGACTGGCAAAATACCTGAAACACCAGAGCTTAATGGTAATCCTGTCGCATTAGCAAGATTAATGGCAGAAGGAGTTCCAAGGTTAGGAGTCACTAATGTTGGACTTGTTGATAAAACAACACTTCCAGTACCAGTAGATGTTGTTGTACCAGTACCGCCATTAGCCACTGGGAGCGTACCAGTAACGCCCGAATTGAGCGGTAAACCAGTTACATTGGTCATCACGCCAGAAGCAGGCGTACCCAAGGCAGGGGTTATGAATGTAGGACTTGTGAGAGTTGCTCCAGAAGCCAGAACAACCGCTCCAGATCCAGTCGTAGAGGTCAGTCCAATTGTTGGATTACCGCCAGATCCGTTGCCGTTAGTAATGGTTATGCCAGTACCACCAGTCAAAGTCACTGGAGTTGCTGTAGAACCACCCGCCACCGCAAGCAAACCAGTGCCAGAGGTTGACGCAATGTTGGACATGAAGCTATTCAACGAAATTGTTGGGTTGCCCGTTGTTCCGTCAGGATTGGTGATGGATATCCCAGAACCCGACGCAAGAGTTACAGCAGACATGGTATTTGTGCCTGTCTTTACTTGTAAACCCACGCCCGTGCTAAGAAGCGCTAAAGGGGCGCCAGTGAGCGCCAAAGTATAAGGAGCACCTGCTCCACCATCCGTACCAATTAAACCGCTTCCTGCCCCTATATAACGTGAATTAGCTAGGGTTGATGTTTGGTTTGTAGCTGTTAGGAATGTTTGGGTAAGCGTAGGTGAACTGGCGATCTGACCCACAGTTGTCTGAGAGGTCACACCATTTTGTACGATAGGCACAATCTCTGAGCCAGTCAGAGTCGATGCGGTAGGTAACTGTGATATTTGTACTTGTGCCATTATGAACCTATAACAATTTCGTCTTCATCACCATTGAC
>Ga0208616_1000255_pt1 | contig 16930 bp, 20 predicted proteins | sample CryBogCBE16Oct07_FD_184575 | JGI IMG/M metagenome (GOLD analysis project Ga0208616, IMG submission 184575) | Freshwater microbial communities from Crystal Bog, Wisconsin, USA - CBE16Oct07 (SPAdes) (version 2) | ecosystem: Environmental > Aquatic > Freshwater > Lake | place: Crystal Bog... | reverse complement strand
GACTCGTGGTCTCGATAGGTTGAGGTTACTAAAAGGCCAATTCCGTGGTTCTTGGAATCAGCCAAAAATTGGTCAACACGAGCCTTGACAACTGGTAATAAGTCTTCTAGGTTTCTTGAGTTAATCATTATTGCACCGGGGTTGATTTGTGGAGTAAATCGTCTTTCTTCTGACTAGAAGCGGACGAACCAAAATAGAAACTGATGATGCCAGTCCATGCCGTCCCCAAGGAGCCGAGCATGATCATCACCTCATCGCCTTTTGTGACCTTACCCGACATCAGAGCAAATAGGATGCCGAAAAAGCCGATGGTGACAATAATCGCCATCACAGGGGGTATCCATGAGTGAGTGTTGATCTGCATATCTCGCGCAGATTTGCGGTCATCGTTTGAAAGTTTCTCAAAGTCCAAACCCATCTCTTGAGCCTTAGCCTTCAACTCAATCTCTGCTTGCTGTATCGCAGCAACTTGATCGCTAGTCAGCTTTCCCGACTCCAATGCCTTTTGGGCTTGCTCAGGGGGAACGCCCAACTTAGTGGCTAGAATTTCAACCGCCATCCCACCCAATGGGCCAGCCATCGCGCTCGCCACCGTAGGGGCTAGTTGAGCCAAAAATCCTAAATTCATCACTCCCTCCACGGCAGCTTACCTGCCAGAAAATAATCCAATGCTACCCACCCACCGAACGCCAAGAACACAAATAAGATCACACCGATCACGATGTTCATAATCAGATCGAACCGAGCCTGAGCCTCGTCAGCCTCACGGATCATGCGTAACTTCTCAGCCCTTACACGCTCCGTTTGCTCTTTCTTAGCCGCCAGATAAGCCTCACGCTCATCCTGACTCATCGCCCAGATCATCGCTTGCTCTTCTTCGTACGCCTTCTTCTGAATCAAGACCTGCTTTGCAAGTTCCTGAGAAGAAGTGACCGCTGCATCGTGATCCGCTATCGCTGCGTTGGTCGCTCGTTTGGCGATTCGGTTCGTAGCCTTCTTGTTAGCAAGGTTCGCCTGAATCGCCTTGTTGTCAGCCTTCTTTTCCTGATACTGCTTATATTCCTCAGCAGTCTCGGCAATGTCCTTAATAAGACCCTTGCCCTCTTTGAGGACACCACGAGCAGCCTTTAGCGTGCCTTCCGCTTGGTTTAGCGGATTTGTGATGTCCTCCAGTCCCATTACACTTCTTTCTTGACTTCAGCCTCAACCTTAGCCGCTTCTTCTTTAACTTCAGCGACTTTTTCAGGTTGAGAGGTTAAATAGTCATAAACCAAGTAACCAGCAAAGCCAACAATAAAACCAAGCACGAAACTAATCATAAAGACTCCTACTGTTTATCAGCTTTAGTTTCCAAACGATCAAAAATTTTCTCCAACATCAACTTAATTTCAGCCAATTGATCCTTAAAGTCATCCCTGCGGACGTAACGATCTTGAAGAGATTTGTGTTCCTCTTCAAGATTCTTTACCTTGTCCACCAAGTCTTTCACGAACATACTTCCGATAAACCCTGCCACGACAAGGATGACATTAACAATGAACTGAACTTCCATGATTAGCCCCACGGTAGGGGCGGTTGTTGAACAGGTGGGTTAGCCAGATTAGCAATCATGGTGTCCAACGCTTCCTGAGTCGCGGTTTGGTTGACACCGCCCGCCCATAGCCAGCCGAGAACGGTCGCTTGAGTCAGTTGATTGTAAGGCACAAATGAGGGGTCGTCAGCTTGTGGCGGCACTAACGTCTGAGTGTTGTAGATCGAAGCCGTGTGCGGCGTTGGCGTAGCATTATCGCTGCCCGTGCATATCCAACCTACCGTTAAAACGACCTCGTTAAATCCGTTGACTAGAGCAGTTGATGTCTGCATCCATTGGACTTGCCAGTTGTATGTATTTGCCATTTTAGTTTCCTTAAATGTTAGTTTGTTTCAAAGGTTCGACAATAACTTTACCATTACTGTCAGTCCATTCAGTTTCAAACATATGTGGGTCTTGGCGTTCGCCAATTACCATCCACGAAATTGTATCGGTACAAGATTGATCTTGGGCATTAATAGTTAGTATATTTCCATTGACGGAACCTTTAACAGCAGTCCAACCTGTCTCATTTGAAGTAAAACATTGAACATCTCTACATAAAATCACAAATGTTCCATCGGTCATGCCCGCCGCTTTATCAATGTCAATTGAAGCGGTTCCGTTTACAAGAGTTGCGCTCCCTCGATAAATTAAGTCAGCTTGTGGTCCTTCAATAAATGAGTGAACTAATTGATGTGTTTTGGACAATTGTGGTAGGGGATGTTCAATCCTAAATGAACCTGATGTTTTTGATACCGCTCCAGAATTTGATACATAAAATGTAGCTGTGCCAGAACTGTTGTAAGAAACGATGTTGTTTGCACCACTATTTCCGGATTTAACATGAAGAACATTTCCTCCTGAGCTTAAAAAGTTTACTGCTGCTCCGGGTCCAAGAACGCTAGTCGTCCCCAAATATAATACACCATTATTATCCAACGTCATGGCTTGGGTGAAAGTGATGGCGTTACCTGCTGTTCCTGATGGTGCTGTATACCACCTAAATTGACCCAAGTTATTCATTTGGAATTGTGTTGCGTAGCTACTTATTCCATAAATATAATTAGAGCCGTTGTTATAAACGTTGTTAAAGATGTCCATTTCACCAGAAGCGCCTGCTAAAGCGCCTCCTTTTGAACCTATTTCAACAACCTTAAAAGCAGAGGTCCAAGCACTCGGCGTAACCCCAAGACCGAGGTTGCCAGAGGTATCGAGGGTCATGTTAATGTTATTGTTGGATGCAAACTTCATTGCACCAACAGAGCCAATACCATAATCACCTACGCTAAATGCGTTGTATGACTTGTTACCGCCAACAATGTAAATACCATCAGATGTGCTGTTTAAAGCCAACAAGCAACCATTACCACTAGAAGCAATATTTCCCACAACTTGCAATTTTTGCGTAGGCGAACTTGTCCCAATACCCAGACCTGTGCTGTTTAGGCGCATTTGTTCGGAGCCGCCATAGTTAAAAGTTACGTCACTGTTTGAATTTGAACCAAAAAAAACACTGCTGCCAACACCAATACTTCCTGTAATTGTTTTTGCTTGATTGGAAACCAATAAACCTCTTCCAACACTATCGCATACAAGCGTTAAAGCCGCACCAGTGTTGGTGTTGGGCGAAACAATAAATGCTTGCGTAACGCCAGTATCAACACCTGTGCTTGCGGGATTTCCCCCTACACCAAGCCGACTCCCATCAAAAGTCAACGAAGACCCCGTAGTCAGCACCTTAGAGCCGTTCAAATAGGCTACACCGTTGGCTGTGCCGCCTGACAAAATGATGTTGCCGTTGCTCAGGGTAAAGTTGCCCGAGGTATCCAATTGCGCTTGTTGACTGCCGTTTGTGTAGAACGACAAAGGCAAGTAAGTGCCAGTTCCGTTGATACCCGAAACCAATTGAACGTCAGTCGTTCCGTTGGTAGCAATTAAAATTTTGGATGCGTTCGTGGGATCGGCGGCGTTGGTCGCTTGCCATGATGCAGCCGTAGCCGTGCCCGATGGAACTGCATAAATGCCAGTCGTGCTGTTCGCGGTCGAGGTTTGGAACAACAAGCGGCTTGCGACCGTTGCGTTCGTGAAGTCCGCTAAGAACTTCTGCGAGGTCGAGCCAAAGGTCAGGTTACCAGTCGATAAAGTGTGCGCCCCTGAAGTAAGGGTCGTTCCGTCAAAGGTTAAAACAGACGATGCTCCCAAAGCGCCATTGTTGTTGTAAATGACCTGAGTGTTGGAGCCGGGGACTGTTCCTGCGCCCTTAGTGGCAAGAACTTGGACGGTTCCAGTATTGTCCTTGTAAAACAGCTTGCCGTCATAGTAGTTCAGGGCTAATTCAGCGCCAGATGAACTGCTCGTGAGGTTGGAAGCGGACGGAGTGTTTCCAGTCGTGCCGCTTGCGTACAATAACACGGGGGTATAGCCACTTTGCGCCATTTTAATTACCTCTCAATTCCTGTTTTCATGTTAGAACGACCCACCTTTGATACCGCCTGTGATGGCTCCTACACTCGCGTTCACCGTTATCGCTGAGTTTACCAATTGTGGGAGATTTCCACTAGTTCCATTTACAAAAGTTATGTAATCAGCCGTGTCCGTTGTGTTCGCGGTGATTGCTGTGTTAGTCGCGTTGGTCGCCGAACCCACGCTCAGGGTCGATTGCGCCACATATTGAGGGGCTGATGCACCTGCCGTCAGGACGTAGTTGGTCGTTCCAAGGCTCAAGAAGGTGGTAGTGTTAGCGCCGCTCTGATATGCGATCGCTCCCGCCGATCCACCTGCCAAGTTAGTAGCCGTTCCGACCGTAACCGAACTTGGCGCTGTCCATTGAGGGGCTGAACCGCTCGATGTCAGGACGTAGTTCGCTGTCCCAATTCCTAAAGTATTGAGGGCTGATGTGCCGTTTCCGTACAACAAAGACCCTGCGGTGACGCTTGTAAGACCTGTGCCGCCGTTTCCGACAGCCAAAGTGCCTGCCAACGTGATCGCGCCAGTGGTCGCAGTGTTCGGGGTTAATCCTGTCGTTCCACCGCTGAATGACGTAACCCCAAGGCTTGACAGGCTCGACCATGAGGGGGCGCTCGCGCCGTTTGATATTAGAACCTGATTTGACGTTCCTGCCGCTGTAAAGGCATAGGCAGTACCAGTTCCGTACGCCACCGCGCCCGCAGTCGGGGTTGCCGTTCCGTTCGTACCGCCGTTTGCGATTGCCACTTGACCGCTCAACGCCGAGGTTGGGATGGTCGTGGATGCCGTGACTTGGCTTGATCCGTTGGCGTACATATAGCCAGTCAGACCTGTCACTGTAATCGCGTTAAACGCCTCTGAACTTGAGCCGTTGATCTTTTCCCAAGCATTTGTAGTGCCGTTAAAGATAACCCAATCGCCCACCGACCACAGCGAGATGCCATTCAGGGTCGTGGTTCCTGCGGTCGAAACAATGTAGTAATTGTTGTTCGTACCGACAGAGGATGTCAGGGTTGGATTGTTGGTTGAGGCATTCCATGTGCCTTGGTAGGCAGGGGAATTGAGGGGGTTGGTCGTGACCGAGGTGATCTGACCCTGCGCGTTTACCGTCACCGAGGGGATAGCGGTCGCTGATCCGTAGGTTCCTGCGCTTACCCCAGTGTTCGAGATGGCGATCGTTACAGGGGTAGAGCCATTGTAGCTTGTTCCCGACAGACCTGTTCCAATCGTCAAGGCGTTCGGAGAAGCGGCGGTAATTGTTCCAGACCCACCCAAAGCCACGGCAACACCGTTATAAGTGACCGATGAATTGGTCAGGCTTGAGTTACCGATATTGCTCAGGGTGTTTGATGACCCAGAGATCGTCTTGTTGGTCAGGGTTTGGCTTCCTGAGAGGTTAGCCACTACTGAGGTGTCAATCGCCGCAGTAATCGCCGCAGAACCGTTGTAGGAGCCGCCTGTGATGCCTGTTCCCAAGGTCAAGGTGTAAGGCGAAATCGCCGTGACGGTCGTGCTGCCGCCCAACGAGACGGTGTTTCCGTTGATCGTGATCGAACTGTTCGCCAACTGAGCATTGGTGACCGTGCCGCTCAGGTCTGTGGTCGGGACGGTGGTCGAGGCGGTAAATGGACTAGTCCCATTTCCCTTGACGTAACCAGTTAGCGTTGTAGCCCCTGTACCGCCATTGGCGACGTTCAGGGTTCCCGATAGGGTAATAGCGCCAGTCGTTGCGGTATTCGGCAAGAAGCCCGTTGTGCCGCCGCTAAATGAGGTTACGCCACCAGTCAGGGAGAATTGATTCCAACCAGTTGAGGTGTAGCCCTCAAATTGTTGTAGGTCGGTGTTGTAACGCACTGCACCATAAGAACCTAGTCGTTGAGCGGTTGTGCCATTGGGTATGGTCGCGCTGCCGTTTCCACTAAAAATGGGATTGTTAGCAATGCTAATCGTTACGTTTGAAGACCCATCACCGCCCGACACGCCAATCTGATTGGTAGTGCCGAGGATGTTTATCTTGCCCACCGACCCACTCTGAATCGCCAAGATTCCAGTGCCAGTGAGGGAGTTGAAGTTCTGCAAGAACGTGCTTAAACCAACCGTGGGATTCCCTGCGGTTCCGTCTGCGTTTGCTATCGTCAATCCACTACCAACTGCGATTGATCGATTGGTGACCGTGTTGATGTTCGTTTTGACCTGAATTCCGTTGCCGCTGCTGTCTAAAGAACTCGCCGCGCCAGTCAGGTTAATTTGCAACGAATTCCCTGCGCCGTTGTCGGTGGTTGATAAGCCAGACCCCACGGCGATGTATCGTGCTTGGGTCAGACCCGAAGTTCCAACGGTCAGGAAGGGATAGTTAAGCGCACCCGCGCCAGAAATAGCCCCAGTCGTGGTCTGTACCGTCACGCCATTTTGGACGATAGGAACAGACTCCGTGCCCGACAGGGCTTGGGCTTGAGGCAACTGAGTTATTGAAACTTGCGACAAAGTTATTCTCCCGCCTTTCTTTTTGCCCAGTCAAGTTTAGCAGCAAGAGACAATCTTTCTCTATGTTTTTGATCGAAAGGCAATCTATTTTTTTGACTTTCGCTCATTTTTTTTCTAGATTCCAAGGAAGCCTTTTTACCTTTATTTGGACTAACTCTTCCTTTTAAAGATTCTTTCATTTTTTTGATTGTTTCTGGAGAAAGTTTCACCCCCTTTCTTGGGCCGGGCTTTCCTTCTCTTGCTTTTAACATTTTTTCTAAATGACCCTCTGGCATTTTTCTGCCACAGGCTTTTTTTCTCATTTTTTCTTTGATTTCATCATCAAATAGTATCTTTTTGCCGTTTGATCGATTATAAAAAGTGCTTTTGTCTTGTTTGAATAGACCATTAATTAAAGCCTTTTCAAATCCCGCGCACAAATCATAATCTCCCATAAATAAAATTTGTCGAGTAAAGTCCTGTGGTCTAGATTTGTATTCTTTGAGCATTGTTTTTGACGAACAAATATAGCCGTCGTCAATTAAACCTAAATGGATTCCGACATAGACCTTTTTGTCTCTATGATCAGACCAACAGTAAGTGAATCCTGCTTCCATTATGGTTGTGTCTCAATAAGTTCTTGGTTGCCATCTTGCGATGGTGTCTGCCCGCTCTGTTCCGTACTTAACACGTACCCACCAAAAGGCTGAGTAACGATGTCGTTCGGATTAACCGCAACACTAACGTCTGGGCGTGGGTATTGCAACGTAATTCTTTCAGTCTGCCGAGCAGGTAAACGGTAGGGGTCTTTATTGTCCGCGCAGCCCTGCTGACACACCTTAAGACCCGGAAAGTTCGGGTCAGGCATGGCTTCGATAATTGGTCTTTTCATCTTGCATCGGTCGCAGATGAAGATCGCTATTACCGCATTGCCTCGCGTGTCAAGAAATATTGGCATTAGTGAGTCCTTCCCTGAGCCATCAAGGTGGCTTTTTATATCCAATCATTAGCGTGTATACGGAAGTATATTAGGCGAAAAGTAGATCGGAGACTTGTCTCTTTCTTCGTTCTCAGCCATTGTAAAGTAAGTTTGCGCCTGTTTATCTAAGTAATCAATGCGGTCTAACTCAACGCCGGGCAAAATCATCGACATCTGATGCGCCAACAGGAACTGAATAGCCATGTTCCATCGTTGGGGAATCTCAAGCTGACCATTTAGATCGCCCACATCCATAATTTGACGCGAATACCAAATGGTCATCTGCACAAATGGGTCAGATGGGGCAGGCCATAACGTGATAGTAGCTTGGGGAATCGTTCGGTTGAACCAATACTGATAGGGTTGGTTAGCCGTAAAGTTCTTGTTCGGCAAGTTGGTGTAGTCATCGCGGTTTAACCGCGCCATCGTCACCTCGGTCGAGTTGTTGCCGACATAGAACTCGGCAACGTTCAAAATGTTGCCAGAAGTCTCGCGCATACGGTAATACTGACACGTTTGACCCGGGTCTATGTCATACCAAAGCCAAGTTCCGCTCACCCAAGTCGTTACGCCTGTGTCTTGGAGTAGATTCCATGTAATTCCGTCAAAACTCCACTCCAAAAGTATATGGAATGAGCCAGAAACGGCAGGAAGGATACCAATTGACCCTGCATAAACAGGATTATTCGTGCCGAAGTTGACACCAATGTACCCATTGGGGGTGCTTTGCGCATCAGAGGTGTAAATATTGTTGTCAAAAGCCAGTCCAACGTTGCCATCAGAGCCAAAATAACCGCCGCCTTGCGTAGGGGTAGGTCGATTTAATCTGCGATACAGTGCATTCAGTACGTCTACACCACCAACAGGCAGTAAATATTCGTATTGATCAGGAATTAAGCCATAAACTTTCTTGTTTATAGCCCAATAATTGATGCCCTGATTGATTAAGTTGCTCAAAACAAAGAACAGGGCTTGTTTAGAACCCTGAACTTGCTCAACCGTCAGCTCTTCAGCTAGTTTCCCCGATAAACGAGCGCCCTGATCAATAAAGTTTTGGACAGTTATTACCGTTTGACCAACCGTTCCGCTGTACGCCATAAATTACCACCCTTTGTGTTTAGGGTTTTTGTGTTCTGCGGTGCTGATCTTTCCACCCTTGGCATAACGACCTTTCAACAAAGCATGAATTGCTTTTGCTTCAGATGCGCCGACTTTTGGTTTTGAGCGATTGATTTCTTTGTCAACTGCCTCCTTGTTGTAAGAAGGTGCAGGTGCATCAATCAGCTTTTGTCTTTCTTTGGGCGACATATTGATTTTTGCCCACGGGTTGTATTCCATAATTTTCTCCTTTACCAACCGGGGCATTTCCATCGTTTCAGTGATGCTTTTGCCCGTTCAGCATCGCCTTTTGAATGTTCAACCACTCCCGACATTCTCGCGCAAAAACTGTCTTTACGCGAGCCGCCTTTGGGCTGTGGAGCTTTGAGATGAGAACCAGTTTCTCGGTTGTACTTCTCTCTGCCTTTTTCGGTCAATCCTGCACCCTTTGATGCCGGTAATTTCTCACCGCGACCCACTGACAGGCTAACCCCACCACCGTGAGCGTGCTTGGCGGTTTTTGCAGCTTCTTTAAAGGCATCCGCAGTAGGAGCGCCCTTGCTGCCAACCTTGCGCATATGCTCGCCTGAGCCATGAGCAATGCGCTCACGCTTGGCGTGAATGTTAGCGTACAGACCGCCCTCTGCCTTGTGGACAGGGAGTTTGCCGTAGGACTTCTTGCCCACGTTGCTCTCCGTATATTCAGCCGCGACAGAGGGTTTGATTCCCACTTTCTTGGCGAACTTGGGGTTGTGTTCAGCCGCTTTCATTAGCCGAAATTGGGCTTTGGATGTTGCTGGCATGATTATTGTCCATATTAATTGGTCAGAATGTCCTTCTGAATCAAAATGCCACCAGCATAGATGTTCGCAATGCCGTTGGAACCGCTATACGCCTTGATTTGATATTGAATGTCCATCTTTTCAGGATGTTTAATCGGGCAAGTGAATGGGAAATCAAACGATTGAACAAAGGTTGATTGGTTCAGAATGTTTAAATGCCCAGTGGTGTTGTCCTTATTGTACTCTTGGAAGGTCATATAAGAACTTGAGGTAAACCCAATGTTGGCATCGCCTTGGATGTAGCTCAAATAAAAGTCATAGCCAGCAGGTACGGTATAGATCGACATTTGAGTCGCGCCAATCCCTGCGTTTATTTGGGCGTACAGAGTGCCGCCAATTTTGGCCGTGATGGTTCCAACGTTTGCGCCGTTGGTTGTAACTATCGCGTTGATGCGGAAGAACGAGTTCACCGTTGTTACGTTGGTGGTTCCGTTCATCGCAATTGTTTCGTTGAGAATATTGTAGTTAGCGTCTAAACCCTGAACCTGCACGCTTAATGCAGACGTATCAGAGGCTGAAGAGCTTACCAAAACAACTTGACCCGCCGATGAGGGATAGGTGTAAGCGCCGCCTGATGCGGTCAAGCCTTCCCAGAGTGGGCCAAAAGCAGACGATCCAACAGCATTGCTGAATCCGAAAATCTGAATAGGAGAGTGACCGTAGATCACGCCACGAGCTACCTGTAGCTCAAATGGCTCGAACCGACCGTCTTGAGTAATTGAACGTACAGTAGCAGTCATTTTTAAATTCCTTTAAAAGAAGGGGAGCCGAAACTCCCCTCTTGGTTTAACACCAACCACCTAATTGCTTGCGCTGAATCTTCCCACCCTTTCTCTTTGGAGTAGGGCTTTTGGGTGGGGATACTGTTACCGATTCTTTCGTCTTGGTAACAGCGCCGTCGTCACTAGGAAGATAACGATTCTTCAGTTGCATTGCTTTGTTGTACAAGTCTCGTGGGAGACTCAACATTGCGTTGCGGAAGTCTTCGTTGTCCTTAGTTTCGGCGGCTGAAGAGTCGCTGACGGCTTGGTTCATGCGTTGCAGCATTGGGTCGTTGCTAGGATCATAAGGTCTAGCAGGACTTGAGCTTTGCGCTGAACTGCCGTCAGCAAACTTTTTTACTTTGCCACCCTTGCGGAAAGTGCCAGATTGCAAGCTATTCGCCACAGGTTTGCTGATGAAGTGATGGGGCATCTTTACTGCCTTACCATCATCTACAACATTACCCCCTGTGGCGTAGGCTTTTTTTGAGGCATGGCCTCCACGCTTGAAACCACCTGCGTTGGCTTCCTTGACTTCACCAGTCTTAGTGCCTTTAACGCCAGCGGTTGAGGTGTTGGCAGGGCGATTTTCCCAGTTGCCGCCTTCATAAGTATCACCCTTCAGATGATCTTCATGTCGGTTTTTGCCAGAGGCAGCAGGAATCGAGCCGCCAGTCGCCTTGTGGTGCATCTTGTGGTGTTTCATGCCGTGATGGGCTTTGCCACCATGCTTGAATCCACCAGCATTAGCCATTTTCACGCCGCCAGTGCCGCGCGCGGTGTCGCGGTGATCGCCGTCCACAACGTAGGTGTTTTCAAACTTTCCTTCGTTGCCTTCGATCGTGCCGCCCATCGCGTACTTGCCACCCTTGCACATTTTAGCCATGTGCTTGTGGTGTTCGCACATTTTGGCATGGTGCGCCGATCCACCCTCAGCCATCTTAGCGTGGTGTTTAGCCATCGCCTTGTGGTGAGCGTGCGTGCCTTCTGGGTGACCAGAGACGCGATGCACTTTGCCGCCGTGGGCGTGATGATGCTTCGCGTGACCGCCATGCTTGTAGCCCGCTGGTACGCCTTCCTTAATCTCGCCAGTGCCATGAACTTTATCGTGATGTTGACCATCATCGATTTTGGTTTTAGCAAAAGGCTTGACGCTGTTTTTGAGCGTGGTCTTGGTTTCTGCCTTATCAATCGCTCCACCATCAGCCTTGTGGTGCATACCACCGTGCTTATGATGTTTCGGATGGGCATGAGACATATCCAGCTTCTTGTGATGGTGTAACTCTTTCTCAAGAGCCTTGACGTGTTTGGCAATGCTGCCGCCTTTCTTAGCCATTGGCATTTGTTGCCCTTGACCTTGAAGACCAGCAAGAGCTTTACGCACTTGAGCGGCGCGAGCGGCGCGAATGGCTGGAGCCATCTTAGCCAAGGCAGCCATCGCCATTGGGTTCATGCCGCCACCCATTGCAGGGGCTTGCGCTCCAGCAGCAGGAGCAGCGCCCATCATGCCGCCGTCCATCTTGTGAGCAACTTTCCCGCCCTTCTTATAGAGTTGTGGGTTCATCGCCTTACGACGTTCAGCCATCGATGGTTTCTTAGGAGACTTACCAGCTTCCGCATGGAAAGCAGCCTTTACGCCATGAGTCATTCCACTAGTGGCATGGTGCATCGAGTGATGACCGTGACCTTCGTGGTGCTTGGAGTGAACCTTGCCACCTTTTTTGAGCTTCAGGATAACTGATGGCTCATCGGTGTACATTTTCACCATTGGTTTAAATTCAGCCATGTCAGCCTCCTATTAGGCTTGAGTTACGCCGAGAGCACCAGTGCGGGTAGCATTGGGGCCAGCAGCAATACCGGGCAGAGCAATAACCACAACCAAACGCTTCTTGCCGTCAGTTGCGCTCGATGGCAGATAAGTACCACGCACATCGCCAGTTGACGAAGTGGCAGGGGTAGTCATATCAGCCGCAGCAAACGTGCCAGCGTCATTGGCTAGGGTGTTGTTCCAACCCACTCGCACCAAGTAACCAGCATCGAATACACGCAATGGCAATCCCAACTTATCGGTCGTTCCGACAGTGACCGCAGTGGTCGTACCGCCAGATACCGCAATGCTGGAGATTTGGTAGAAAGCCTTGTTACCGCTGATCGTAGAACCAGCAGTTGAGGCAATCACTTCGCTCATGGCTTGACCGTAGTAGTCATAACCAGAGACGGTGAAGTTTCGACCAGTACCCGCAGTGACTTGGGTCACGCTAACAGCGCGAGGCGTATCCAATTGGATAACGGTCGTGCCATCAGTACGAACCACAGACTTAGCGGAAGTGCCAGCGGTCAAGGTTAAGTTGCCCGCAGCAGCAGGGGTTTGCGAAGCAGCAATGTTAGCCGCTTGCAAGGTTTGAGGAATTAAGTCCCAGACATACTCGCGTCCTAATGGGCCGACACCAACTTCCATCGGTGAAGGATCGCCAAGACCCGCGTTGCCAGAGGCGTAAATCGTGATTGAGCCAGTGGCTGACGAAGATTGGCTCAAGGTATAAGTACCAGTGCCGCCAGCGCCAGATACAAAAGCTGTAATGTAAGAGTTAGCGGTGATGCCAGTTCCGTTGACGTATTGTCCCAGAACCAAAGAATCACCAGAGTTCATAGCAGTGACCGTCATCGTGGTTCCCGAAACGGAACCAGTGATAACAGCCTCGGAATTGGTATTGTTCGTACCAATGTACCCTTGGGCAGTACCCAAGAATAAATCATCACTAAATTGAGGCATTTTAATCTCCCTGTGGCTTGAACCACTCGGTTGAAAGAAAGGGGCTGCTGTTACACAGCCCCCATGTGATTACACTCCGGGCGTACCGTAAGCGCAACGAGGATCGGTGAAGCCGATGTCGTAACGTTCGGTCGCTTTGTAGCGCATCGTGTCGGTCTCGAAGTCGCCTTCCATCGTCTTTTCCAAACGACGGCGCATCAGGAGCTTGAAGCCCTCTGGAGCATCCGTCTGCACCCACCAAGCGGTGGACGAGGTCAAACGTGACAGGACAGCAGCGCCTTCATCCAACAGCCCAATGGATTTCACTGGGTTGATGTCGTTGTTGGCGTTGCCAGCGCGGAGAACGGACTTCAACAACACTTCCGCTTGGAAGATGTTGCCCGGCGCGACGATCAATTGGCGAGGAACCAATCGAATCTTCTTGCCGTTGTTGTCCACCGCCTGACGGACTTGGATCAGCATTTGCTCTAACGACGTTTGCGAAAGAACCGCAGCGGTCGCCAGTTGGTTGCTGAAAGTGCCGTTGACGATCGGGTGCGCGGTGTTGATCAAAGATACACCGTCGCCGCCCGGATAGGCGCTGTTGAAGGCCGTGTTAAGCACGTTCGCAGCTAACAATTCTTTGGTTTCAACCAAGGATTGCGCCAAGTGACGGGCATAAGTTTGACCAATGCGAATATGGTCGCCGTCTTCCACAAGCACTTTGGTCAGCGCGAACGCTAAACCATATACCTTGTACAGGTAACGCTTGAGGAACAACACACCACCCTGTTGATACGTTACAGGCGTACCGTCAGGCAATTGTGGCGCTGCGCCAAATCCGTAAAGGACAGGCTCTTCATGGTAATTACGAGGAATACCGTCCTCTTCACGGAACACACGGCTCCATTCGTCCGCGCGTTGATCATAGACTCCATCGAAACATTCGTTGAGAATTGGCTCAACGATCGAACGGAAGTCTGTACTTCTCATCGGTGCTGCCATTTTAAATTACTCCTTAATTACACAACTGCGGTAAAGCTACCGAAGAATTGTGAGTAGGCACACACGACGCGCACGATTGTGTACGCATCGCCCCAAGCGTTATCAACATACGGAGCAAGGTCAACGACTCGCATTTGACCTTGTGATCCGTTAGCGACAGCGCTGCTGGCGTTCAACGTGCAGCTCGACAAACCAGTGGTCGAAGAACCATTGGCAATGTCTGAACTGAAGTTGTACTCGCCACCGATGGAAGATTGAGTCATCGAGCCATTCGCCTGAATTTCATAAACGATGTTGGAATCATTGTAGAAATAGGCGGTGCAAGTTCCCGCCGTGTAAGCGGTATTTGCTGGCCAGTAGTTAGAAACACGAGAGCGACCAGTCGTGTCAGTCCACTGGACACCCGCGAACGCACCAACCCAAGCGCTGCCAGCAGTGGCAGGTTGAATCGTTCCGTTCGTACCAGAGTTTCCAGCAACACCGTACGCAACAGGTTGCCCTTTATAAATGTTCGAGGAGAACCCCGAACTAATGCCGCCAGCAAGCGCCTGAGCGCGATCCAGACCAGAGGGGTGGAAAGCAGGGCGCAAGCCAAACGGAGCTGATACTGCACTCATCGTAACTCCTTATCCCGCGAATTGCGGGGTTCTGTTGGTTTGCTGTTCAATAGAACCGAAGCCTTCACCTTCAACTTGGAGTAACGGACGACCGTTGCTGTCTCGACCGCCTTGGAGATTTTCTACCTGAACCTTAATCTTTTCAGCTTCCTCTTGCGGACGCTCGTGGTGCTGATAAAGCATAATGTCCTGATATATTTCCATCGGCAATTTAAACAATAACATCTCATTGCATGAGATAAATCCAGTGTGTTCACCAGACTTAACTCGATAATCGTCATACCCGGGGTACTCGTCTGCTTTCACAGGTATGTAGCCCATACGCATACGCTTATCAATGCTGTCGTACGAATTCGTGGTGGAAAGCCAGCACAAGTGCCAACCATCCATCGGTGTTAACTTCGGCAATGCTGATTGTGTTAACTCCTCGCTCCACGCCCTGCGGCGTTCCTGCTTGGACATTAACTTTTCCTCCGCCGCTGCTCGGTTAGCTTCCCCGTTAGATCGGTCTTCGCGTCCTGCTGCGTTCAAAGATTTTTTGAGTCTTGATTCCATGATTTATTCCCCTTGGATTAACGTTTGTTGGCACGATCGAACGAAATAAATTGCTCGATCATCTTTTTCTTGCGGACTGGGTTTTCCCAAGCACCAGCTTCTTTCATCGCCTTTACCCGATCTGGGGAAAGGACGAACTGGTTGCGATTTACGCCCCCATAAGCTGCTGATGCTTCTCGTCCGCTACTAGCCACAACATTCCTCGGTCTTCTAACCTCAGTGGAATCATCGTCATCCTGATTGTATAACTCTGGCGCAGCACTTTGCAACCTTTTTGTTAACTCAACCCAATAACCTCGGTTTTTGGGATTGTAACCATCTGCGACCATCATTTCGTCAATCTTTTTGGCTACCTGACTGTATCGGTCAGAACCGTTTGGTTGATACCAAGGGTTCTTTTGCATCCATTCCGTGGCTAAACGCTGAATCGTAGGATCAGGCGCTTGTTGCTGCTGAGGTGGATTGCGATACTCATGGTCGGCTCGCTGCTTCAAAATGTTGAGGTTGCGAATCTCTTCTTGGGCGTTCTGCCACAAGGTTTGCGCTTCAACCATGCCCTGCCCGTCTTGGGACTGGGTAGCCTCTGCCAACTTCATTTTGGCGTATTCGAGCCGAACACTCGCATCGTCAATGTTCTTCTCAATACGGGTGATGTCGGCAGCCTTGGTGTTCCGCTCCAACATGGACAAACGACGCTTGAATTCCTCATTCTCGCGCTGTAAAGCCATTAATCGAGCGTCTTTTTCCGCATTCGTCTTGCGGATTAAATCTTTTTTCGCCTTTCGTTTATTTCGTTTGGCGACCCGAAGCTCCTCATCATCAGCGTCAGAGGGTTCATCGTCTATTGAGCCGCCTTCCGCAGCCTCTACAGGCTCCTTATCGTCATCTTGAGGGTCGTTTTCGGAATCAAAAGCTAAATTTTCGGGCAAATCGACCGTAGCCGAGCCGTCATTTGCTTCAGAAACCAAAAATTCCTCGTCCTTTTGCGAATTTTTGTCATTTTCTGACATTATTTGTACTCCCTAGTTTAAATAAATGCCTTGAATGACAACGGGTTGCTCGTCACCTTGGCAATTAACTCGTGGTCGTTGATGGTCATAAACAGTACAGGCTCATCGTCGCCCTCTGCCTTGACTTCCCAACGGTCACCGCCGTAGCGCGGAACGCGAACGTAGTCCCCTTTCTTCGCCCAAACGCCTTCGACCCACTCTTTCATGGTGTCTCGGTTCTTGAACGCTAGGGGGCCAATTTCCACGATCTTGCCGATCATGTTGTTCCACTTCTCAGCTTCCCTGTCTTCCTCAACGAGGATGATCCCGCCGTCCGTCTTTTTCTTGACTCGCAGCAGTTGAACAATGATCCGACCGCCGTAAGGGGTCATCCCACATTCAGCATCAGGGAAAGCCCACGCCAGTGCTTTTTCGTCTGGCTTGGATTTAACTAGAGCAAACTTCTCTATCTTCTTATCTTCCACATCGACTCCTTCGCACCATACTTTCAGGTGCATTCTTTAAGCGCTTTGCAGCGCAGCCACAAAATTGGAGGGTTTATTCTCCGTTTTTATCCTCGTCTAGTAAGTTTTCTATGATCTCGAGCGTTTGCTCTAAGCCCATATACACACCTACTAGCCGCTGATATGCGTTGAAATCTGGTGGATTCCCCGTGGCTAGGGATTCCTTGATTTCGGCTTGCTTGACCTTAATCCGATTGATTATGCGGCCAATCATTTGCTTTTCTTGCTAGGGGCTTGTGACAGACCGCCGCGAGGCTTGCTGCTGCCATGACCCTTTAAGCTAGTTCCGTTTAACTTTTCACCCAT
>Ga0208616_1000234_pt1 | contig 17683 bp, 29 predicted proteins | sample CryBogCBE16Oct07_FD_184575 | JGI IMG/M metagenome (GOLD analysis project Ga0208616, IMG submission 184575) | Freshwater microbial communities from Crystal Bog, Wisconsin, USA - CBE16Oct07 (SPAdes) (version 2) | ecosystem: Environmental > Aquatic > Freshwater > Lake | place: Crystal Bog... | reverse complement strand
CAGGTCTACTAGCTTACGGCTCTTGCCCTCGCCGTAGACTGTTTCGTACTCGCTGATTACTTTAGGGCGCAGGTCAGGGTACTGTAAATGCTCCTGCCAGCAGTCCAGAATCATTACGCTCATGCCGCCGTCCAGAGGTTTGAATACGCCGAGGGTAATGCAGCCAGTGGGGTCGTTAACAGTCTTGTCCGAGGTCGCGCAGTCATACGATTGGATAATGAACTCGAGCTTGGGAAATGGTTTGTTTGGAGGCCATAGCCTGAACCATTCGCGGCGAACGATGCCGCCTTCCTCTGGGTCAATGATCTCCGCATGAATCTCTTGCCGACCTAATTTAGTCCCTTCGTACTGAAGGATTTGGTTCTGGAAGGATTGGGCAAGGTTCTTGATGTTCGAGTATGTCGATGCGCGGGTTATAACAACGTCCTTACCCTCGCGGTCAATCAGATCAAGAACAACGTCCTTTGGCTTCGGTGTGGTCGTGCAGATTAGCTTGGTTCGTTTGCCCAAGCGAATGCCGAACTGAATCATGTCCCACGACTCTTGCAAGTATTCCCACGCCGCTAATTCATCGAGCCAGCCGCCGTGGAATTGTGGGCCACGGAACCGCTCAGGCTCGCTCGCAGGAATGCCCTTGATCAGGCTGCCGTTAACCAACTTTAACTCGTGCAGGGCTTTGTTGTAGTCATCTATTAACTCAGGCGGGATAACGGATAGCAGACCCGAGTCGCCCTCAAAACAAGTTGCTTTAACGTCTCCCGAGGTCGGGGCTGATACCAGCCAGCGCGTGCTCGGTTCGCGCCACGCCCACTGCCCGATCGTCTCCGCTGCCGCACGGGTCTTCCCCGCGCCGCGCCCTGCCAACATAAGCCAGATGTTCCACCATTCCCCGTGAGGCTCAACTTGATGCTTATGGGCGCTTTCGAGCCACTTCCATTCCCACGCAAAAGCCAGCTTCTGAGATTCCGTTAATGAGTCCCATAACTGTCGAGTCTGCGGGTCTGAAATAATCTCTGCTGCTGCTGACATATCGCCCTGTTGTAAAAAAACTACTGAACGTTCAGTAATAAATTGATATTATATTAAATTGATATTATTCTTCTTGCTCCTGTTGTCGCTGCATTTTCATGTTTTCAAGCAGCTTGCCGAAGACCGTGTGATACAGGTCAACAGCCACTGGCTTATCAGGATCGCCGCTGACTTCCACCTTGTCACCGTAACGTTTAGGATTCCACTTGGCAAGCAACTTCAGCTTGATGTCCGCCTGAACCCTAACCCAAGCAACGTGACCAGCGTCCACGCGACCACGCCCTTTCTCGTCTACGATCATGGCGGGAGGAGTCTCTACAAGTCTATAAATTTCCTCAGCAATTGCATCTTGACCAATTTCGCGTGCGTGCGCGATGGCTCTATGTAGTTCGGGGTCTTTGGCCATCCACTCGTAAACAGTTTGCCAAGCGGGGAATCCCTCTTGCCTACATATCTGCCGTAATGGGATTCCGTCTGATAGCTGCTCGCACATACGTTTGGCTATCTCTGGGTTGTATATGGACTTTGCTCCATACAATTTGTTTGATCTTTGATCCCGACTCATCTGCTAAGTCTCCTCTGGACGCATGCTCTCAGCGTGTTTGGGAGTGTATAGGTTTTTTCGGGCAAAAAAAAGGGCAGCCATAGGGAACTGCCCGAGGGGGTATGATTATTATATCACCGACAATCGTTTACTAAAACGTATTCTCTCGCGGCGAAGTTGAACTTTTGCCAAATTTTACTCGCTAAATCGATGTCGTCCCCTGTCCATGCGTCGCTTACGCTGTCGTTTGGACAAGTCAAAATCACGCGCAGGTTTCCGTCGGGCAATAACTTGCGCGTCACTTTTGCCCAAATGTATCTGCTCGAGCTTTTGTATTTAATCATTTGCGTTTTCATGTTCATCTCCTAAACCCACAACAGCGTGGTGTGTGTAATTTAACAAGCGGTTAAAGACTTGTCAAATCTTTAACCACAAGTAAATTGTTTTGTATTGTTATCTGCGCTCTTCCTCCTGACTGATCTGTGTAATCCTAGCTTCAGCCCATTTTTTGTAAGACTTGAGTTCGTTTACTTCAACCTTAAGACGAGCCACTTCCGACTTCAGGTAGTTGATCAGGCTATTCGCCCGCTCTAAATGAACCTCAAATTCGCCTCTGTCGTAGCCGTCAGGCGTTTTTTTGGCTTTGGGGGCTGTCTTGATACCCGTGGGCGGCTTTCGCGTCGTGGCGGGGCTTATAGAGACTTTTTTAGTGCGTGCCATTACTCTACTCCTTTGATGCTATGCAACATTGCTAAATGATTCTTATCTGTTCCGTAGGAAGAGTCGCCCCGAACAATTGTGACCTCAGATTGTTTAGATGGCTTAGGCCAGTAATGTATCTTGTTGTTCTCATCTTCAGCGTAGAGGGCAGGTAAACCCTCCTCTTCTCCCCTCGTTTCTAATAGCTGGCGAATGATGTCAATGCCGACTTGCGGAACCTTCTCGTACCGCCCGCCGCGCCAGACCAGCACGACTAGTTCTGGCTTATTGGTCATGGGGCATCACCGTGCAGACATAGCCTGTGTCACTGATAACCGTTGTGTGCGTCAACGCAATGTCCCGAGCCGTCTGCTTCTGGCTGACCATGTACCCGATTCCAAATGAAAACAAGGCTACAAAAGTCACCACAACCACCGCAATTAAAAAACCGTCAGTCGCGTTTTTTATAGTCTCTGTTGAGACTGTCTTTGTCGAAGGCGCGTTCAATATCGTGTGCATTATCGTCTCCAAATAAAGCTAAAAGAAAAACAATCCCCGCGAAAATTAAGCAAATAAGCGTCAGGGCTTGCGACCAACTGAGGCGCTCTTGCCACCTCATAAAATCCAAAAAATACAATTGAACTTGGCTAAACACTTTTCCCCCTTAATTTGTTTTTTTCATTCATCGAACCCTCCGAATTTCGACAGTCTTTTTTTCAGGCTTGGGTTCAGTTTGACCCTCTAGTTTACGCAGACCAGCCTCGCGGAACAGCGCCCACTTAGCCTGAATCTCTGGTTGTTCCGATGGCGGTATCCATCCAGCTTTACGCCAACGGACTGTAATGTCCGTTCCGATTGGCGTGTATATAAATTCGATGTCCATACTCAACTCCCAAAAAGGGGCGGTTGCCCGCCCCCATACTAGCCTAGATTTGGTGCTCAATGACCGCATTTGACTCCAGCAGAGGAGCGTGAATGGCGTTTTCGGCGGCCCCCTCAACTTCGTTCGAGAGCGCCTTGGCGCGTTGAACTAAATCGTTTTTTAATAAACCAAAAATTTGGCTAACTACCAACGCGGACAATTTGACCTCCTGCTTGCCGTTTATGCCTTGCAATTGAACAACGCCAGCAATTTCGTTCGCATAGTCCTCGTAATTGGCGCGTTTGCGGATCTCAACTTTTACAATTTCCATTATTGTCTCCTTAAATTAAACCACTTTTGAAACCATAAGCACGATCCTCTTGGATTACGCGCTCGCCTTCATCTTCTTCATAGTCCTCATCGTCTGAGTCATACAACTCATCGTCAGCCAAATAAATACCTTCGTCTTCGTATTGATCTTCCATGATGTTCTCCTTGAAAATAGGGCGGCTAACCGCACTGATTGATTACAACGCTTGATCTTCTAATAAATTAGACAATTCATTTTCCGCCGACTGGCTGTTTAAATGAATAAAGATTTCATTGTTATACAAAATGTCTAAAGCTGCAAACTCTTCTAATTTACATTGCGCGTTTTGTTCGTTTTCGAACGTGAATAAAATGTTTTCTCCGTTGTTTTGCCAATAAAGCAAAGCCCACACGACATCGTCAATAACTGCAGGTGAACTCACAAAGTCTAAATTACAACCGCCGATTTCATCATCAAGCTGTTCAACAATAGCGCGTTTAATAAAATACTTGCGTTGGATTCCATGTGGTGTATTTACTGTTTCAATGAAACGTTCAAAATCTCGAAAAGTGCCTTCCACAATTTTGTTGTTTTGAACAGTAAAACAAATTGAGCTAAGATTCAAATTTGTGTACATAATTAAACCCTTTTTGTGTGTTGAAGGGGGCGGCGAACCGCCCCGTGTTAATTAAGCGGTTACTGAAACTCGAATTGACGCGCCGTGCTTGGTGTATTTAGCCAGTGTGTCATCGGATACGCCCAAGTCGGCATATAGCTTTTTGTGGTCAACGGTAGCTGTTTTGCAAAGTGTAACTGTAACGCCAAACGTTCTTCCGCGATGCTTGCCTTCGCCATATTGATTGGCGACTTGATCTTTTAACATTTTGGCGCGTTCGGTTAATGCTTTGATCTGAGCATCAAGCTCGGCCAAATCATCAATGATGCTTGGGAATTGTGGGGCTAACTTTAATACTGCGTTCATGTTCATCTCCTAAACCGCAACATCGCGGTAGGAGTAGTATCTAACAAACAGTTAAAGATTGCAAGGGGTAAATGCAAATATTTTGTTATGCGTTGTTATCTTTGTCGCAATGCAACAAAAACACGCCCAATTGTGATATTCAGGGCATCCAATTCGTTCATTTTCCGTAGCGTCCACGCCCGTTTCTGCCCATGCCACCCCATGAAAGACCCCTGATGGCACTCTCGACACAGGGCAACAACAGTGTAATGCTCGTGCTGTTCGATGTGGTGGGCATCTGAAGGCGGTGGAGCGTCGCAGACGGAGCAGGGCAGCTCTTTGACTCGCCCAACCCACTCGCGTTCTTGCGCGTTGTATTTACCGTGCATCTGTTTTCCTACTGTAAACAGTGTGACCCAAGAATGAATATTCTTCAGGCCAGTCGCCGCCATAGTTCTTATAGCTCATCAGCTTGCCCAACTCTTCTGGCGTAAGGTCTATTGCTATACGCCGATCCATCATTCCCTGAGAATTGTAAAAGTGGGCAATCTTTTCAATGTCCTTGATTTTTTTTTTCATAGCGTAATTTTATCCATGTTTCGGTTTGATGCCTCTTGAGAGCGCCATACGTCAATTCTCGCCTGAGCAGATACCAAAGCCCATCTCAGTTCTTCCTCTTGCCGTACAGCCGCTTCAAGACCCTTTAAAACCTCGGTGTAGGCTGGACTCGAATAAGCCTCCATCTCAGCCGCCACTGCCGATTTAGCCTCGCCATTCGCCAAAGCCTCTTTCATAAGCATAGCTTTTTGGCTTTTGCGAAACTCCTCAAGATAAACCCTGTGGCTTTTCGCTTCGGCGTACTTTTTGCCGTGGGTATACAAAAAATCCACGGCATCATGGATGTCACGATCGCTCATAAAACCTCACACTTGTTTCTTTGGTTTATCGTTAAGTGGTTTATTGGGAATCTTGCCAACCCAGTCTGACACCCTTACTTCAGAGGCATTAAAAGCCTTGGTTGTGCCATCTGACCAAACGACTACCAAATAATTGTCGAACAGAGACCAGCATCCGATGATTACATCGTTTGATCCGCTTACCGAATAAACCTCAAATGAGGAATCGTCGCAATGTGAAACTCTACGGTTTGTAAAAACTATTTGACCACCAGCGTTGTTTCGAATAGTCGCCACCACATTTAACGGATCGTCAAAAGCATAAGCTGTAAATGTCAAAAACAATAAACAAAATAATAACTTTTTCATATCACTCTCCTAAATTGATGTTGTATTCCATAGCCACAAATTGGATAGCATCCTTATGACCGACCTGCTCGATACAGTCTTCAGCAAATCTTTTCAGAAGTCGCTTTACAACTTCCGCTGGAACGCTAACTGTATCTTTTGAAATTTGATCTAACCATTCCATGTCGTTCATTCTTCAACTCCGAAATGCTGTTTCATTTCTATCGCCACTTCGACCATACCGTCATCTTCAAGTTTTTGGCAACATTCCCTAACAATCAACTCGGCAAACTTTACAGGATCCAACTCACCTGCAAAGTAGTCGCCATTGCCTTCTAAAATGGTTGCTTGGTCATATAGTTTTGCGATTAGTTTGTTCATGTGTTCTTTTCCTTGAGTTTGGCTTCGATGTCTCGATAGACTTCATAGTTAGTTGCAACGGCATCAAAGTTTTTTAGTCGAATTTCTATGATTTCGTCATCCGTCAGCCCAACCCATTCACGCTTTGCAAACGCGGGGTTTGGTGTCATCACCAACGAAGCAGAGGCATCCCATACGGGTTTTTCATCAGTGCACTTGCAAGTTCTGGCATTGCCAATCCACCAACACTCGCCACAGTCTCCGCAACACATCTTAAACATTGCTCTTCTCCTTGAGTTGTCCAATCGAAAACCTGCCGATCAACGTAGGTTGCTTTTATGAAATAAATAACAATTATTTCCTGCCCCGAATAACATTGGCGCACATTTGTGACCAAGTGCCTTCTCCCTCAAGAACGCGCCCAGTTCTACGTTCGGCATCTGACCATCCCTCACACGCCTTTGCGCACATTTCACGTTCAAAATGAATGGAATTTTTTATTTCTCTTTCATGTTCATCAATGGTAATAATTCCCATTAAACGAAAGATTTTAGATTCAAAGAAAATCTTTGCCTCTTCCCATTCGACCGTGTTAATTTCACGAAGTATCTCAAGTATCCGAGTTAATTTTTTTTCATCCAAAAGTTTTTTGGTTTGAACTAACTTTTTCTTGGATAGTTTCGTTTTAACCGACTTTGTTTTTACTGCTTTCTTTCTCATCGCTTTTCTCCGTATTTTGCTATTAACGCCGCATCTGCAAACGCTTGACCTTTCCATTTCACTTTTAACGCTGACCAGTGTCTCCACATCTCCATAGCCTTCTGTCGCCCTGCATCCTTATCTTTGCCGATAAGATCAGCGCGTTTCTTCCATGAAGTTGGATGGACTAACTTGTAGGGAATTTTTAGAGCAGCCACCACGCCAGTTACAACACCAGTGGCGTGACCAAAATTAAATGTTGATACAACGCCCTGTTTGGGCATAGAGTGAACGTTCTCGATGTACGCAAACGTCACTTCGTTATCTATTAACCAGTCCGCAACCTCTTCGCCAATTACTCGAGATGCCGAACCGATTGTGACGCTAGGCATTAGCGTCCAACTAAAGGGCGCACCGTCGTATAAAGTAACAAGTGCGCCTGATATCCCCGGGTCTATTCCTACGATCATAAAGTCTCCTTTCCAGAGACTCTAACAAGCTATTAAAGGGTTGTCAAGTCATTTTGATTTAATTCTTGGAAAATTGTTATGCGTGAGTTAACCCGATCGATATCCATGCGACCCTCGCAGACCATATTCCAATCCACGCCGTTTTCGTCCATATCGCCCTGCACTGGGGTGTATATCAGAATATGGCAGCACAGGTACTCTTTCCCGTCCGCAAAGACTCGCCATGCGTGATTGATTGTTCCGCGCCCCGCCTGCCCTTTGGTTTTGTTGAACCGTATTTTGAATTTCATACAATCTCCACTTCAGGCTGCGGCGCTGCAACAACTCCGAGGTTCATGTGTACGAACCGACTTGGTTTATCCCCAAAGTTCTTACTGAACGAATGAGGCAACCACGCAGGGGCAAAGAACAGAGTCCCTGCATCAGGATTGAAAACAATCTGGGTGCTTGCAGGGGTTACGTTAGACCAGTCCTTCTCAGGTAGATTTGTAATCACCTTAGCGGGTCTAGGGTCGTGCAAAACCAACCGACAACCCTCTGCTGGCGTATCCAAAAAGTAAAACGCCGATACCTGCGCTCCCATCCCGTGAACGTGGTAGTCCATGCTTGAGTGATTATTGTGTTCCTGCGTCCACATCTCCATGAAATACGTCACAAGGTTGTCCATCGCAAACCCCTGACCCTTTAAAATATTCCAAGCGGTCTGGGAAACATACTGCGCGAAGTCCTTAACTTCAGGTTCGTGCGCAAAGCCGCCAGTCATCACCGTCATTTGGGGTTGGTCGGGCTTGTACGCTTGCAAGTACCGCTCGCTCACGCTGTTCACAGCGTCCAAGAATTCAGGTTTCTTTATCGCGTAAACCGAACTTACAAATAAATGACTTTCGTCTAACGTATCCATCACAGTCTCCCAGTAAAACTTGACTATAACACAGAGTTAAAGTAGGGGTGATTTTTTTGCCCCCTCCCTCTATACTTACTTTCACTTACTGGTTATTACTGATGCTGCTTGGTGGGATACCTCAGCCTTCCCAGAGGGGTTAGTCTCTGGGATGCCTTTATGCCGCTCGGAGCCGACACCTCGGTAGCCTTTCGATGTTCGGGTGCTGCCTTCGCCGCCCGTAGCCTTATCTCAACATCTGTCCCACTGTAAGGCTTTCCCTGAACCGCAGCCGCGAGTGAGCGACCAATTCAGCGGTCAGACCCAAAGAAAAACCCCAGTTCACTTAGGTGTGGAGCGGTCTCTGGCAGGAGACAGACTGGGCGCTTGGATACAAAGATTTTTCCCTTTCGGGTAAAACGCTTTCGCCTACACGCCCCACACCTAAAAGAACTGGGGTTTGGTCTTTGCATCCGCGCCAGACTGCCACGTCTGACAGGTGCAATTTATACCGCTATTTTTAACTTGTCAAGGGTTCTGCAATCAATAATTTTACGCATCAACGCCAGCAGACCCTGCTTCCGATGGATGTCGTTGGCATCGTCGCCAATTTCGTCCGCTATAGTCCACTTGCATCCCGTTGATTTTGCGGCAGTTTCTCCCGTTTTGGACGAATCGTTGTCCGCGAAGATAAACTTTCGTCCAGTCAAAATATTCGCTACCAAGACCATGTTATTCGCAGAAAAACACACCACCACAGTCGCATCAACGCACGCTTTTTTGAGGGCGTCGCGCACACTTAACCCCGTGGCGTACCCTTCCACTAACCAAAATTCAGGGGCGTTGCGCTTGCCCATGAAGTAAACCGCTTCCTTAGCCCGCATTCCGTACAACATTTTTTTGCTGTAACCCTTAATTTCCAAGTTCCACCAGATTTCCTGATAGCCCTGAATGTCATTGGTGCGAACGTTCCTCATCGGGATAATCAATCGATCGTTTAAAACCAAGCCAGTTTCGTCAGGAAAGCCTTTTACCGTGAGGTATATGTGAGTGCGCGGTCTAGACTTACTTATCGCCTCCTGAGCCTTCACAGCGGCTTGTGCGTAGCCGTCTTGTTGCTTTTTAGCGGACTGCTTGCGCTTCTCGACCCACTCCCGCTTTTCCTCAGCCGTCCAAGGCTTGGCGTTCGTGTCGTTCCACCAATGGACTTTGGCATCGGTCGCCCAGTTCATCACCCAACCGCGTTGTCCGTCCCAGAAAAAAGCCCCGTTGTCCGATTTGGGCTTATCGACCGTGCCGCAGCGGCGAATCTTGTCGGATGCCCAGAGTTTCGAGGAGTCAATATCCAGCCCGTGATCTCGAGCGAAACCTACAAAACTCATGCCGCCCTCCTCTTTTTGTGCCAAGCCGTGTTAAGCGATCTTATTTTATTTTGCGTGTTTCGAGTAAAGTCTCGGCTCTGGGTTCCGTCAAAGCTCCATCGAGGCTTTTGACCCGTGATCTTTACGAACAGGTGATAAGCCCTGCCCGCTTGTTTTTCAGGGGCTGAATACAATCTTGCATAACAACACAACTGCGCCCACAAATCATAAGCATCGTTTGCAAGTTTCTTTTTCTTGCTTCCCTCGCCAATATAAATCTCTTGCATTTTGCCGGGTGCGTTCTCCAAGGTCTTGGTGGGTTGTTTTTCGTACCCACAGGACATACAGCGTTTCAGGAATGGGGTGTACCCGCAAGATGGACAAGAACGCTCTTCAATCTCTTCGCGCTCACGAATCTTTTTATCCAGCTTTTCGCCGTCATCCAGTCCATTTAGACCGTTGAAATAAATATCGTTGAAGTCCTCAAAGAACCGAATAAAGTTGCCCGAGAAGTCCAGCAGTAAACAATCCTTCTTCTCCGTTTCAGGGGAGCATCTCATCCCGCGACCCCACATTTGGATCGCGGTAGAAAGACTCTTGCGCAGCGGTCTTGCATCGCACACACAAGAAACATCAGGAACGTCAAACCCCTTAGCTAAGGCTTCCACCGAGACCAGAACCCGAATGGCGCTGTCCTCTTTTCGGTACTCTTTCAGGATTTCCTTGCGTTCGGTGTCTGAGGTTTCCGAGGTGTACAAAGTCGCTAAGACACCAGCCTCGTTGAACTGCTTGACCAGAACCTTGCAATAATCAATCGTAGGGCCAAAAACAATCGTCTTGCGATTCTCCGCTAATCGGCTCCACTCTTTCACCACATCGCCCACAAGCCCCATCTCAGCCTTTTCAGCCGCTCGGTCTGTCCATTCCCCACCTCGAGTCTCCGCGCCCGACATATCGGGTTTACGGCAGCTAAAAACGCGAATAGGCACAAGAACCCCAGACTGACAGAGGTCATACATGGTGGTAGCGTTAATCAGGTTCGTAAAAATCTTGCCCAGACCCTTCGTAAAGGGGGTGGCAGACAACCCAATGATCGCTGTTTTTGAGGTCAAGGCGTAGTCCGTCCACGCCTTATAGGTGGTATGGGCTTCGTCTACCACCAGAACGTCTATTTCAGGCCAGTACCCACGCTTGGCAATCGTTTTAACGCTTGCGATTTGCAGTTGTTCATACGCCTTTCGCCGCCAGTGGTTAGCCTGAATTACCCCGTGATCTAAACCGTACTTATCGGCGACTTCCGAAGTTTGGTTTATCAGAGTGGTACGGTCGCACAGGAACGCAGCTCTTTTTCCCTTCTGCATAGCCTCGTAAAGGATACGCATACCGAGGTAAGTCTTGCCCGCCCCTGTGGGAGCCATAATCAACTGGTTTTTGTGCCCTTCCTTGAATCCAAATCTCAGCGCGTCATGCGCCGAGACTTGGAAGTCACGAGGGGGTGGAAATCTATCAACACGCTCACTTGGCGCTCCAGTATTCATTTTACTTTCCTTGCAGTTTGTCTAAAGCCTTTTGTAATTTGGTAACCATTTTTGCTGCGGCGTTGCGCTCGTTCATTAGCCCTTCGATGCGGACTTCATACCGAGCGTTCAGTAAATTTAACCGCTTGATCTCTTTGTAAGCGTCTTTCAGCTTATCGTCCGAGTCCAAAAGCGTGTTCATAATTTCGCGGTCTTTTTCCTCAGCCAGCTCTAGCGCCATCATCTCCTCATCCGAGGGCGTATTGTCGCTTTTTGGCAAGTTGTCGCTTTTGTTACTGATCGGATCAGTAGTTTTTTTACCACTGTTTACTGAATGTTCACTAGCCTTCTTAGCTGCCGACTTAGCCCGATTCTCGTCAAGTCTTTGTTTTGTCGCAGGATTTCGCACCGTGCTTACAAAATGTTGTGACACTCGGCATAATTTTGCGATCTCATAATTGGACTTTTGCTGAAGACCGTCCAAACTTAACGCAACCTCAACTTTTATGCGTTTTTCGGAATTGGTAAGCGGTATACCGTGATCCGAGTTAGCCCCCAAAGCATCTAAAACCGCGTCTTCGCGTGTACCCGATTTAACATCAGCCTCAATTTCCCGAAAATTGAGCAGTTTCATTGCATGGTAGCGGTGAAACCCATCAATTAACCAATAATTTGAGCCATCATGTCGCACAGCAATATTAGGGAAATTAGCCCCTTCTTCCATAGCCTCTTTGTATTCTAAAATTGTCTCTTGATTTAAAACCTTACGAAATTGAGTACCGCCATCCAAACGCACTGCATCAATTTTAATTTTCATAACGTCTCCTTACAAATTTCAACTAAAAATATCGGGGCGTAACTCTTTAGCGGTCACTAGCCCTTGGGTAGCCTTCTCAATCTTTTTAGCCAATTGAGGGCTAACCTTGCGATTCTGATTAATAATTAACGCCAACCAAGTGGGCGAAATGCCTAAATAATCAGCCATTTCCTTTTTAGAGCCAAACGGCTCGTCCTTAAAATACTTTTTTAAATTCATTATTCCTCCTTAACCAATTCTTTAACAGTTTAACACATAATTAAAAAGTATGGTATAGTCTCGATTGCGGCGATTTTGCCGTTTTTGCCATGTGAGGCGTATTATGAGTTTATATGCAGAAAACGCTGGTGGGGATTTTGAGCGCTGCCCCATTGGAAATCACCTCGGTCGATGCTACCGCATAATCGATATGGGAACCCAAAAAACTGAATATATGGGTACTCCCAAGTTTAGCCACAAAGTCATGTTAGGTTGGGAACTATTTTGCACAGACGATAATGGGCAACAGGTTCGTATGCGCGACGGTCGTCCCTTTGCAATCTTTAAAAACTACACCCTGTCGTGGTCTGAGAAAGCCAATCTGCGACTTGACCTTCAGTCGTGGCGCGGTAAGCCATTTTCCCCTGAAGAGATGAAACGGTTTGACCTAAAGAATGTTTTGGGTGCGCACGGAATGATTAACGTCATTGAGCGCCAAGGGCAGAATGGCAAGACCTACGCCAATGTGAGCAGCCTAACCCCTGTACCTTCGGTGGTTAGTAAGAATGGTTTACCGACCGCCGTCAACAAGTTGGAGTTTTTTAATATCTCTGAGCCGAACATGGACTTGTTCAACAGCTTTAGCGAAAATTTAAAAACAAAAATTTTGTCTTCCCCTGAATGGCAAAAACGGTCAGTTCAGGCTCAACCTCAAAACGACTATTCAGCGTTTGCTGACACAGACGAAGAAATCCCATTTTAAGGAGACTTTATGGCTACAATTATTGCTAGATCAGCCGAGAGCGTTCATTGGTATCGTACCGATGGCGCTCCTCAGTACACGGTAAAGGCTAAAGACGGCTCAGACCGCCCCACAACTCTTCGAGACGCTCGAAAGATGAATTTGGTTCCTTCGGTAACCACCATCTTGAAAGTCGCCGCCAAGCCCGCTTTAGAGGCTTGGAAGATGGAACAGATGCTCTTGGCAGCCCTAACCCTGCCCAGAACGCCTGACGAGCCTGAGAAGAGCTTTATCGCTCGTATTGTTGCCGACTCCAAAGAGACTGGAAAACTGGCAGCAGAAGAAGGGACGCGCATCCACGAGTCCATCGAAAAGTGGTTCAAGGGTCAGCGTGACGTTGAGCATAAAACCTCAGCTTTGGCTACCGATAAGGCGATCCATGACCACTTCTTGACCCATCCCCACCAACCTTGGTTATTGGAGAATTCATTTGCCTCTGATCTGGGTTTTGGGGGCAAAGTTGATATGTACTGCCTCCCAGACGAATACGCCCCGACAGGGCTTGTTTTGGACGTTAAGAGCAAGGAGTTTTTTGAGTCCGACGATGTCAAGGGCTATGACGAACACCTGATGCAGTTAGCTGCTTATCGGTACGGTCTGGGTATACCCAACGCTCGATGCGCCAACGTCTTTGTCTCCCGCAAAGTTCCCGATCTAGTTAAGGTCGTGGAATGGACGCAGGAAGACCTCGCCAAGGGGTGGAATATGTTTGCGTGTCTTTTGAATTATTGGAAACTTAAAAACAAATTTGGAGTTAACGATGAAAATTAAACTAACAAGTGATGAAGTACGCGATGCGTTTATCCATTCCAACCTTGAGGAAAACTACAATTTCCTAGAGGAAGATCTGGTGAAGCTCGCAAACGCTTTTGTGGCTAAGGCTGAACCCTTAATCCGTAAGGATGAACGGTCAGCCTGTTTGGAAATTGCTAACAATCTCAACCGTGAGGTGGCTGCTAAGATTCAGGAGGTTCGTGAAAATGCTAAAAGCAATTAAGTTTTTGGCGGTAGCGCCACTGATGTTATTTCAGTTTTTATTGTTTATTGTTGTAATTGGTTTTTTTAGTAGGTAAAAAAATACCCTCTCAGCAATTGGGGTTGAGGATGCTGAGAGGGTTGCCTTACGGCAAAACGCTGAGGAGACTTCAGCGAAAGTTATGGCGTAAAGTCCCCACTGCCCATCATGTTCATGGTGTTAACAGCGGTATTTTGTTGAGGCGCAGGTGGTTGATTTGCATTCATCTGCGCTAACTTTTTACGCAATTCAAATTCTAAATAGCCACGAGCGCCTTCGTATGTTGGTTTAGCAATTTCTGAACCGCCCGCCAACGTTGTTTTTGACGTTCCCTTTTTCGGCATATAGCTTGATAAGTCAGTAAACGGGTTATAATAACTAGCGCCCATTCCTTCCATTTCCTCTTCATTGCTTGCGGTATCAGATGGCGTTAATGCCATCAAAGCCCCTTGAGCAGGAGCGCTCAAAATTCCTGCGCCAATTTTGCCTAATGCTCCACCGATGCTTGGCGCTAGTAACTGTGGCGCGGCTTCAGAAATTTGGGGAGCGACAGAACCTAACATACCAACGTTCGTTATTCCCTGAGAAATATCGCTTACCTGATTTGATGGTTTTAATGCCGCAGAAGACAAACCACCCAAACCAGCCAAAGCTGTTCCTGCGTAAATCGAACTTTTAAATGGCAAAGCCATTAAAAGGCCGCCAAGAGCCTCTGTCCCCTTTGCTGCCATGTAGGGATAATCTTGATCTCTGAAACTTTGAACCGCCTGAACCGCGCTAGGTGCGCCAATAGCGCCGCCAAATACTCCTGCTCCAAATTTAGCTGCGGTGGGAAGAACATTTTCTTTAATTGCGGAGCCAGTTTGCATCAGTTTGCGCCTCATGTAAGGAGTCGCATACTCATCCATTGAAATTGCAGGAATTTCAGTTTGTCTCATTTCAAAGTTGCCAGTTGGAACGGGGGTTGGATTGCCTTGTTCGTCAACTCCCATTTTGTATCTTTCTTTAAAAACGGTTTCAGGGTCTTGGCGTTTAATTAAACGTATAGCCTCCTGAACATCGGCGGGACTTCTGATTGTAAAATCTTCTGGAACGTCACGATTTGCTTTAATGGCTCTTTCTAAATCATCCAAATACAAAGTATGAGGATCGCCTTTTTCTTTATGAAACTGCCATTGACTATTTAAATATCGTTGTAAACTATCGGGAGTTTGAGGATTTATGTCTGTGCCTAATAATGATCGAGCAGCTTTATTTGCTAGATAAGAATGTACACCTGCACCAATACCTTGCAACCCAAGACTTGTTGCGCCGCCATACAAAGCTCCAGCAGCCGATACCATATTTTTTTCAGCATTACGGGTGCTTTGAGGTGTAGTGCTTGAATCTACAGTCTTGCCGGGGTGCTCTGCTTGATCTGCATTTACTTGGTCTTGATTTGATGCAGGAGGCAAACTTGCGTTATCTCCTTGATCATTTTCTTGAGGAGCGCCTCGCAAGCTAACTTGTTTAATGTCTTCTGGACTCCAAGTTCCAACTTCAAAATCAGCGGTTGCTTTATGAATTCCAGATAAATGTTTATCTAAATCAATAGGAGTGTTCTCGTCTGGTAAACCAGATCGAGCAACCATCAATTTCATTTTGTTTTGCAGGGCAGTATTAGTCGCATCGGGATCAGTACCTGCGTAAAACTTTGTTAGTTTACGGATGGTATCGTGACCCGCCTTAATTGCAGATTTTAAATCTGAATCAAGTGCTTTATGCCCCGATTCGGGAGTATCAAAGATAGCCAACCCTTCTGGGGAAATACCAACTTGACCATCCCAATAATGATGAGCATTTTCCCATTGTGGATTTGGAATTAATGCCCCGGGATTATTGTAGTAAGTTGGTAAAGGAATATCATTAGCCATTTATTTACTACCTTAAGGTTGTTGCGTAGACCATGTTCCGTTTGCAGAACGTCTAATTGTTCCTTGCGGAGTCGAAATTTCAGCAGGTCTGGTTCGATCTTGACCACCCGATGGTTGGGCGGCAGCGGAAGCATTTGATTGCGGTGCTTGTTGAACCTGATTCATAAAAGGAGCGGCAGGATTGTAGTAATAGGGCGTATCGTAGCTTGGTTGGCTAATTGCAATCGTAGAGTGCTCTTTATTGAGTTTTTTCTGTTTTTCCAAATAGTCGTCATCTCTTTGAAGATTTCTGACAGAGGTATTTTTTTGTCCAAGTTCTCGATAGTTATCAACGGCTCGCTTCTCATCGTGAGCCATGAGGTCAAGAATTCCAACCATAGCCGCCTGACTGTTTTGTAGGGTCGGGGACGATTTCTCAATAAGCGATCGATAAGCATCGGTCGGTCGCGTAATACCTTGAGAAAGCTGAACTTGGTTAACAGACAATTGTTTGACCAATTCTTGAAACTTATCTCTAGCTTCAGGGGTAAGTCTTCCTTGAGCAATTAGTCCATCAATCTTGGCAAGCAGATCAGGGCCTCTGCCCTCGTCCAATGCTCTGCCAACAATGTCAAACATATTGTTGCCAGAGAAAATTCCCATAACGTCAGCCATTTGTTGCTGACCGTTTTTAACAACGGTATTTCCGTTTTCGTCTTTTACTGTTATATCTTTTAATCCCTTTCCTAATGCAAGGTCTCGTATCGTTGACAATAAATTTAAATGCTTTACTGCATCCTCAGATTCTTTTTTCCACTTGTCTTCATCCGACAATCCAACATCAGTTAAAGACTTGGCATAAGTAGAGGCAGCTTGGGCTTTTTCAGATCGAGTCATTCCGTCCCAAAATGTTTGATCAACTTGAGGCGGCTTCATGTTAGCTAACGTTTTATCCAATTGATCACTATTGGCTTTAATGTCATTTGGGTTTGCGTTTGGATCAATTGCTAATGCTGCAAATTTTCGCATTGAAGAATCAAGTAAATTGCTTTTTTGCGCTGCGTTTTCAGCGGAAGTGGCAACGTTAACTTGTTTTTGAGCCTGATCCCAATAAGTAGAGGCAGCTTCTTTAACTGGACTATCGCCATATTGAGCAATTTTTTGCCAAGTAGAGGAATCCATTGGCTTTCCACTTGCCAGCCAATATTGATAAATTTGATTTTGTTTTTTACGTTGATCAAGCAAAATATCCGCTCGCGCAATTTCAATTTTCTGTTGAGAAATAGGCGCTTGCATGGCGCGTTGTTGTTCAACGTTTTGACCTAACGCCTCAGCGCCACTTCCTAAAGACGCAAAGAAACCGCCTAATTGAGGCTTGAGCATACCTGCTGCAAATTTAAACCAGTTTGGCTGGTCGTAAGCGTGCTGCATTTTGTCAATTTCATCTTGAACTGTCGCTTTGTATGCGGTCAAGTTATCTTCGGTTAATCCAGCTTGGTTTATACCAGCCAAACCACCTGCGTTTTGTATAAAAGCAGAACTAGCAGGAACAATTGAATCATTAGGATTAGCCATATCATTTACCTCAAATTAATTAACCGCCGCCATAGTTATAGCCGGGATCAGTTGGATCAACTTTTCCACCTGCGGTCGGATCATAATTTCTACTTTGATCGTTATAACAGCGAGGGCAAACTCCAGAACAGCCAAGACCAAATAATTTACCTATGCCGCCAAGAGATTTAACAATGTTGCAGTAATTTTGACCAGCACCAGCCAACAGACCCAAAGTGCCGCCAATGGCAGACAATGGAGACATATTCATTGTCTGACTTGTTCCCATCGGGATTTGAGCGCCCGAAAGAATGCTCGACATATCGCCCAGAGTTTGTAGTGGGAATAACTGTTGGTTTTGCAGCAAGGTGCGGCATTGCTCACCAAGGTTGGCAAGCATATTAATGCAAGCGATGTTGGTTGATGCAACGTTGCTTCCCAATCCAGACAGCCCTTGAGCTGCCTGAGT
>Ga0208616_1000232_pt1 | contig 17823 bp, 30 predicted proteins | sample CryBogCBE16Oct07_FD_184575 | JGI IMG/M metagenome (GOLD analysis project Ga0208616, IMG submission 184575) | Freshwater microbial communities from Crystal Bog, Wisconsin, USA - CBE16Oct07 (SPAdes) (version 2) | ecosystem: Environmental > Aquatic > Freshwater > Lake | place: Crystal Bog... | reverse complement strand
ATGGAGAATCCGCCTTCGCCTCGGGTCTCAATAAGAACGCCACCATCTTCACCGGGCATTCTGGCGATTTTGGTATTGCCCGGCACTGCGGCATCGCTGATTCGATAGTAAAAGTGCAGACCGCCCGATGGCGTGAATTCTGCGTAGCCAGTGGTGATGCGCTCCCAGATTTCGCCAAGTCCTGAATTGACGGCGAGGTCGGCGGCTTCTTCCAGTAGCTTCATAGCAACCGCGCGGCCCTCGAATTCAAGAAGCTCTGCGTTACCACTCGCCGCACCAGTCACAATTCCAATTCCGGTGTTTTCTGGATTCTTGAACCATGCCAGAAGTTGTTGAGCATTGGCGCGCTCTGTCTGATATTTCTTCCATGCGCCGATTGGAGCTTTGCTTCCGTCAACGCGTGTCGGCACTACCGAGAACCCATGCGCCGCCAACATGAACGCCATGGAAAGGATAGGTGAGGAATTATCCGAGTGTTCTGCCTCAATCATTGTCAACGATTTCCCCTTCAATAATGTCTTCGGTTGGTGCTTCGGGTGGCAAGTGCTTGGTGACGAAGTTGATGGCGATGTCCATCGCGTTGACGAAGCCGAGCTCATAGTCGGCGTTATATTCCACCGGCTTTTCTTTCCACATATTCAAGCGGTCGATGATGGGCTGGATATATTCCATCCGAATCATCTTGCTGTAATAGTTATTGCGAAATTCTGGGTCCTTCATCTGCTCATTTAGAAGATCCGCGAAGTTCATCGACAACACTGTCCAATCTCTCGAGGGCAAGAATGAAGCCGTATTCGACGCCATTGAGCCAATCTGCTTTTGCGTTTGGGTGCTTATCTTTCTTGAATTCCCATTCACGACCACCAACCAATTCGATGGCTTCGCGAAGACCTTGAAGGAATCCAAGTTGTTGCGATTCTTGCTTCTCGATTTTCAGAGTCTTGTTCATTTGACCCATTTTCTTTTTGCAGCGAAATATCCATAGACGCCGAAGGCAATCCCAACGGTGTCAATTACAACCAGCCAGATAACCATCAGCATCATCATGACTTGCCCGCCCAACCATCACCCTTGAAAACGATGCCGGGTGCGGAAAACTTGCGAGACATTTCAGCGCCGCAACACTTAGGCGGTGTGAAAGTATCCTCGAATCGCGCAAAAACTTCTTCGGTCTTATTGCAGATTTGGCACTGGAATTCGTAGCTTGGCATTAAGCACCTACCTTTACTGGACGAAGCAGAACGCCATCTAACCATGCGCCGCAGTAGAAGCATTCTCGATAAGCCTTCATGATGAATTCTGGCTTGCGAGCCTTAAACTGATGAAGAAGCGGCTCTATCTTGCTGTAATGTCTCCATGAACATTTTGGGCAAAACGAGTTTTCTACGAGAATCTCCATCAGCAATCACATCCACAGTTGCATCCTGATTCCCGACCTTTAGCCCCTCGCGGGTTGTCGTCCAAATACCGTCGGCGCTTGCGGGAAATCCCCTCGGCAATCACGACAGTTCCCCCGATAATGATCAGCGCATAAATCGCGCCGAATGCGTATTGCAACATTCTTGCCCCTTGTCTCTCGTGTGGTCTTGCGTGCGCTGGCGAGGAATCGAACCTCGCGTCGGGAATGTCTACAGGAAACCGACGAACCATCCAGCGCTGCCGACATCCCCCTAGATGTCAGCGTCCCGGGTTAAAACGGTGTTGCTGATTTCGCGCCGAGTTGGGCTTGAAGTGCAGCAAGCACCGCAGGGTCAACACCAGCAGTCGAGGCAGGTGCTACTGGTGCAGAAGTGATGAAGCCATCTCCGGGGACAACTTTCACATCGAAATGCTTGAGAGTCTTACCACCGGCACGCTTCTCGAGATCGGCGTAAGTGATGGTAATGGTGTCGCCCACGTTCGGACGTTTTTCAGCCAGTGCTGCCTTAAGGCGTACTTGACCAGCGGTGAGTGTTTTCTCGCCTTCCGCTGTTGAGAGCACCAACTGAGGAGAGACGCTGCCGTCTTCCCACTTGTGTGCTCCGATAGAGAGGACCTGACCAGTAACGGTGTCGCCTACATTCTCGAATTTGATGTAGTCACCGCCTACCTTCATGCCGGGTTCGTCCCATATTGACATGGCTTACCTTCTTTCTGTTCTGGGTTGGGCTGGTAAATCTCCACCGGGACATCCGACGGAGACATCTGTTGATCCGGGCAAGTAGTAAGAGCAGTAATGGCAGAACGATTCCGTCGCTGGCAACATCTTGAGGGCATTACTGCCACCCGCTGCCACGATTTCCTTCGCTTGCTTGAGTCGCTCGATTCCCGCTGCCGCGATTTCGATATTAAATGGCTCGGACCAGATATGCAATCCTCGCAGAGAGCCACCACGAGGTAAGAAAACGATGCAGACATCCTCGATGAGGATTCCCTCGCGAATGAGGCCCCATGCGTAGAGATGCGCCTGTGTGCGGTACTGATCACCGACGCCGTCGGCCTTGTAACGCTTGAGGCTGGAATCTCCCACAACCTTCCAGTCGATGACGCATTTGCGCTCGAGGTCGACAAGGTCGCAACTACCGCCAAAATCGAGGTCAGGATCTACGGTGACCCGGTGCTCCACGAGATAACGCGGTTGTGGCAGAGATTCATTCAGGCGCTCATATACGCCCGCAAGATAGGCGTGGACTGCCGTGCCAATCGTCGCCAACCATGTGTCCGACTGATTGGTCGGTGACGTCTGGGTTAGGCGGTAACCGATTTTGCGGACGCACGCACCCCCGACCTCGGATGGACCGACGGCCTTTTGTAGCGAGCGAGCGGAATTGGCTGATGCGCTTCCGATATTGACTCGAACCTCGGTCGCTAAATCGTGGATGTCAATCATTGTCGTCCCCCTTGATGAAATACCATGAAGCCCAAAAGTAGGAGTTCACGAAAATCTTAAAACGCAACCGGCGGGTGGCGTGGTCTTTCCATTTGTGATGTCCGATGTAGCTATGCAATCCAGCTTCGGTGTCGCAGAATGCTCCGCAGAGAAAATCTTGCAACTCCTCGACCTTGTTGTATTTTCTCACAAGTCATCGTCCGGCATGATGGGTCGGAATTGTCTCATGCGCGTTGTCACGGTACAGGACTCGACTTGCTCGGGTGTGAGGATTTCTTTCGCCTTTTTGCCGTCGAAGCGCTGTTGCTCGATGTAGGCGAATTTGATGACTGGGTTGCCGTTGATGGTTCCCAGCGGATTCTCGCCGAGTGCCAGCTCAACGTGAGCTCTGGCGATGTCGGCTTGCTCCTCGAGTTTCTTGATCTCGAATTTGATGCGGTTATATTCGCCAAGCCATCCTTGGACGGATGCTGGAAGCTCGACGGCGTCGTCAATGGTGAATTCTGACATGGTTTCCCCTTAGTAGAAGTTGTGCTTGAGTTCGTTGGCTTTTGCAGCGCATGGTCCACCAGAACCGTAACGCTCCGAGATATAGGCAAGCATCGCCACCAGTTGAGCCTTCTGGTCGCTCGAGTGCTTTATTCCGAGGTTTCTGTAGGTAGATGCGAGAAGCTGCCCAATTCCTCGCGCTGAGCTGGTCGGAGACTTGGCGTAAGGATTCTCATGTGATTCGACCGTCATGACATATCGAAGGCATTCGTACTGCTTCGGGACCAAAAGTTCCCGGGCAACCTGATCCGCTGTGGCGTCGGTGAAGGCCACTTCGTGAGTGATAACCAACGGCGAGTGGATATGGTTGATGACGAATGCGACATTGACGCCAAGCAAAATCGTGAGGAATAAACGAAGACCGAATTGCCACCAAGTAATCATCGGTTCATCCGTTCCACTGCTTTTTTGTATCGGATGATTGCCGTGACAACACTGTCAGCTTTGATTCCCAGAATATGTCCAATTTCTTCGTTTGTGTAGCCTTGTTGCTTGAAAGAGACAGCTCTCGCCCCCTTGGAATGGGCGACTCGTCCAGAAGCCTTTCGAGGTTGGAGACGAGTTCGCTCACGTTCAGTCTGCCCGCCCCATATTCCGTCTGGAATTGCGTGATCCACGGCGTATTTGAGGCAATCCACTTGGTGATTGCATCGTCCGCAGATTGACTTGGCGTGGGGAGTGTTGATGCGCCGTTCTTCGCTAGTTTCCGGGAACCAGAGCTCTGGGTCGACTTCCGCGCATAACGGATTGTCGAAGTCTGGAAAATTCTTAAAAATTTCATTCAGCATTCCTGTCGCCGTATCCTGCTTCTCTGAGTAGTTGAACGATGTCGGAGATGGACATAACTGCCCACCAATCACCGGGCCGAGTTAACCCGACGCCGTTAGGTTTTACAACAAGGATTCCGTAATCGGCCTTAGAGTGCTTGGTCTCGAGCTTTGTCTCCTCAAGCCATGCAGGGATTTTGTAGGTGCGATGGTTCTTGACTTCCCATGCCAGACACGGAGTTCCGGTGACATCTCCGAGATCCTCGCCTGAGTTTCCCCCACCCAGTGCGCGGCGCTCTGCCCCCGGAAATCCGTGACCTTGTAGGAATCTCACCAGAGCTGTCTCTGCTGATGTCCCCTTAGCCTTGGCCTTGGACACTAGCCCTTGACCGATTCGAGACGCCGAGACTGCTTGACGGATGGCGTCCGAAAAGTGGAATGGTGCGTGAGCTGGTAGAGAATCTCCTTGACCTTCTCCGCTTCAACGCGTGTGGTTTTGAGTTCGCGCTTGAGGTCGTGAGTTCCCTCGCGCTTGGAATACTGATAGAAGCTGCCAATATGGGTGAAAATAAACGCAACGCCAATCATGAGGGCTGCGAAAACATCTGCATTCATTCGGATCATTAGTTATTACCTTTCGCCAATACATTCACGGTCACTGAGGATTCCTCGGCGGGCCAGAACATATGCTGGATACCTTGCTCGGTTTCGATTTCGATGATGTCGATGCCCCCGATGGATGCGGGAGACTTGAAGATTTCAGTAATGGTGCCAGTGAAACTGAGGACTACTTGGTCGCCTTTGTTCATTTGCGGAGCGCCTTCTTGAAGTTGTGCCAATCCTCAATTTCGGTGTCGATGTCCTGTTGTGGAATGAACATGATCAGAGCTGCCGTACCAATCACGGCCAGAATTGTGATAACTATTCCTAGCATTTTGTTGCCCCTGTTCTGGATGCTTCGGGTTCCTGTCCCCTCGGCTCTAGGAGTAGTTCATCAGCGATTGGGGGGAATGTCAACAACCGTCAATTAGGCAATTTCGGCGTGTCGTGGAAAGACCCCAGCCGTTTGGTCTACTCGGAATCGAGTTTCAGGGACGGTTCTGGGGCCGATAATAGTGACCCCCTTGGTGCGCTTTGAGTAGAGGCGTAGGGGGTGCTGTAGGTCAATTATAGCCCCTAGAAACGACGAAGAAGCCCCCCAGCGCCGGCGAGGTGGCGTTGAGGGGCTTAGCCTTTACTTAAGGCTTCGTTAGGTAAAGGTTAAGGGTTTTCGGTGGCGATTTCGCCTGAGATGGCCATATAAGCCGCGGCGTCGATGAAGCTGTCGAGATGCTCCGGGGACTCGATGAGGCGGGCAACCTTGACCTGAGCCATGCAGAGGGCCACTTGCGCGGCGCTAATCTCGGTCTCTAATACAACCGACCAGAGAGCGGCGATGCGTTCGTGGTTCACTTTTGGAGTGCCGTAATTCTTGTCACGGTCACCATGAGTCAGCCGATTGGCTTCGTCGAGGATTTCCTTGCGGTTCATGAGCTTTGCCCCCTGATCGTCTTGCGTCCCCTTGGCCAAGTTGCAGGGAGCGCATAATGCTTGCAAATTGCTTTCATCATTCGTGCCACCCTTGGCGAGCGGAACGATGTGGTCAATGTGTGGCTCAATCTCGAAAAGACTAGCGCCGCAGTGTTGACACGTAAATCCGCAACGAGCCAAAATCCTCAACCGAACCGTCTGTGGAAACGAAATTCGAGTCGTGGATTTTGGCTCCTTGCTGGCTTTGATTAGTTTCTTAATCTCGGCACGGAGAGTCATTTCGTTTTAACGCACCGACATCCGTTGTGTTGACCGCGTTTGCGGTGCTTGATGATGGATGCGCTTTTGATGTCGAAGCCGTGCTCGTTGAGGAGCCGAGCGACTGCTGCCGCCGCGATGTCCTGTTTATCTACCAACTCCTCGAGGGCTTGTGCGTCTTCCTTGGCTAAATCAGCCAGAATGCGGTTGACCTTGCACGGATAACCCTGTTGAAGTGGTGGATCAGCGAGGAATGCCTCGATTGCTTTGCGAAGGCTCAAGTTATGCCGCCGGAGCCGCCGAAGCTGTTGGAGCTGCTGGAACTGCTGGTGCAGGTGTGGTGGCCTTGATTTGAGCCTTGCCGACCTGATAAACAGCAATAAACTTCTGAGCCTTAGCGAGCGCTGCACCGATTACTGGTCCGAAGACAGAAGCGGCGGCGGCCTTAGCTACTCCGAGAGGATGATGGTCGCCTGAGTACCAGATACCAGCGGCAGTCGAAACGAATGCAATGGCGTAATGTTCAGCGATTTTCGTAACTTTAGGAGAGATCTTCATGCTTGCCCTTTCTAGGCGAAGGTGTGGAAAGAATAACAGATTGAGTTAATTGACCCATTTTGGACGCGCCACGGCAACGACGAACGAATACTGGCGTTGCTTTTGATAGCAACCGTCTCCATTCGATTGGTTGACTCCCGGCGCTCCGGTGTTGCCTTCATAGGTGGTCAGGACACGGTGTTGGGTGTCGTTAGATACGACCAGACCAACGTGCTCCGCTTCCTTTTGACCTTCCCAGTTAAAGAAAACAATGTCACCAGCTTGAGCCGATGCAACTGGCACGAGTTGATGAGTGGTGGTGAAATGGTTGACCGCTGTTGGGCAGTAGGCAAAACCCTTCGGGGATTGGATTCCAGCGATGAGCGCTCCTGCACCAGCTTGGTTGAAGCAGTAGGATACGAACATGGCGCACCAAGATTGGTGGTTCTCGCCATACCATGCGCCGAAAATGCTGTCGTTATTGGGGCTTTCTTTGTAGCCTTGTTGGACATATTTCTTGGCAATATCTAAGACGGCGTTGGCTTGAATGGACAATGTGACTCCTATTGGTAAATCAGACGCTCGGCTAAGTCGCCGGGGGTAACGAGGTAATCTTCTTTGCCGAAAAGTGGAATTCCTGCCTTGCGGTAGCACTCGGCCACCAATTCAGAGCAGATGTATCCATTCTTCGTCGAGAGATATTTCATGAGCTTGGTGTTGGCAAGGATTTTCAAGCCCAGAATACGGAATCCAAGATCAGCGATGACGAAAAACCCATAAGGCTTGCCGATAATCTGCCGAGCTTGGGCAACGATAATCAACCGCTGCTGGTCGTTGAGGACCTCGTGCTGATTCCAAGCGACGTGAGGATATTTCGACAGCGGGCTGATTTCGACGCCTTTAGGGTTGGCTTCGATAATCTGGTCGCCGCCGATGTAGATAAAGGCGTGATTCCAGCGGGAGAGAGTGCCAATACGAATCAGCTTTCCCATCAGCCCGCTGGTCTTGACGCAACCGTAGTCCCCGACTCGGGGCTTGTAGTTACTCATAGTCTTCCAAGCTGTCAATCAAGTCACGAAGGTCGTCAGTCTGATTGCGTTCGAGCTTGCGGATTTCACGCAGGATTAAGGCGTCGCGAGTGGTCTGCCCAATCATGGCAATACCGATGACCAATTCAACGGTCACGGCCAACCACGAGGCAAGGTTCATCCACTTGATATAAGCAGAAGTGTCACCGAACCAGCTGGGCTTGATCCACCAGACGATTGTGGTTGCAGTCCAGAGAACGACGAAGTACCAAGTACGGATGAGGTTCTGGACCATCCACGAGATTTGCTCGCTGAATGTGAGACTGTCGCCAGTCTTAGGGTGGATGAATTTCTTCTTAAACATCAGAGCCTCGCTTTCGACGAATGCCCCTGTTGCCTTTAGTTTCGGCCTTGATAATTTGTGCAATTACCCGATGAAAAATCCACCAGATAACGCCCCCGATTGCTCCTATTGAGAACGTGAACCCATAAAGTACGTTCGCCAAATCTGACCAGTCGTTAAGTGTTATTTAATTGTTCCTTACTGTTGAGGTTTATCCCCTGCCTCTATTTTACCAAGTAATAACTTTAATGTGATGTTTTCTTGAACCAATTCGCCTATGAGTTGTCTGAGACTTGCAATAATTTCGTCGCTGCTAACTTCTGCCATTACTTAGCTTCCAATGCTGCAACACGCTTCGCCAAGTCTTGCAAGAGCGGAATCATGGCGATTGCGATTCTGTCATAGTTAATCGAATCTGGTCGCTGTTGATCATCATAGTTGACAAGTAAATCTTTTAGCACTGGAATCTGTGCCACTTCTTCGGCGATAATACCTAGAATGCGTGGAAGTCCAGTTGTCGAATTATTATTCCGCTCGACATCGCCTTTGTCGTAAAACGTTTTTGGAGATAGAGCTAAAATTGAATCATTCGGGATTGTTATTGGATTGACTTCGGTTTTGTAACGCAGAGAAGACGTCACAAGCGCTATTAGCCCAGTGCTGCTGTTCATGTAGACATTAGCGGCTGATGAAGTTGTTGCTCGTCCGGGATTGTAGATATAACCCAAGGCGTGAAGGTCTCCGGTAATTCCAGCGCTTCCACCAGTTTGGAGCGAATAAGTCGCACCCGATGGCACGGCGTTGCCGAAGATTCCAGCCGAAGCAGAAACGGCCGCCGATGATGTCAAGCAATATGAAGTCGAGCTGGTAGCTGGCGAGAGGATTGTGCTACTTCCACCAGAATCGGAAATGTGGGAGCTGCTAATTGTCCAGCCGCCAATGGTTCCCGAGGTTGCAGTCATGGAGCCACTAGAGCTGACTTGAAATTGGCCCGATGATCCAGAATAAATGGTGATTGAGCTGAGGGTTCCAGTTGTAATCTTTCCAGCGTCTAGGTTGGCGATGACGGCGTTGGTGATAGGTGCAGACGCCCATGATGAGCCATTCCACGCCCACTGACCGATGATGTTGCCGCCAGAGTATTGCCACCAGATGTCTCCGGTATTTGTGCCAGAACCAGAAGGACCAGAAGTCGAATAGGTGATTTTATTCTTGCCGTTGGCTGATGCTTGTGCGGCTGTAGCAGTTGAGAGAGCTGTTGAAGCATCCGAGGCGGCTGTAGCGATTGACGTATCTTGAACTACGACCCAACTAGAGCCATCCCAACGATATTGCTTGTTTCCGTTGCTTGTATCGAACCAGATGTCACCAATAGCGGTGGCGTTAGGTGCGGATGAAGCGAAGAATGTCGTCGTGGTCTGAACCGTAGCGATGCCGCCAGCGTCGGTCTGGAAATCTGAGGAAACGTACCAAGTCGAAGCAGGAATTGGCGTGTTGGTGATTTGCGGTGCTAGTGGCATTCCTTACCCCTTAAATCGTAATTGAATATGGATTCATCGGTGAGGTCATGAGATTCGTGCGCCAGCTTGTTGGGCTGATGTCGTAATCATAACCTTCGACAACGGTGTAGAGCTCGAGTGTGCGACCGTCAACGGTGGTGCGCTCGACGGTGACTTGGTCGCCGATTTCCAATGAAAGAAAGTCAGGATACAGAGTGCCAAGAGCCAACGCCTCGAATTGCACCGACTGGACAAGCGGCTGAGGATTGTGGTCTTTGTACGCCAGATATTTAGCAAGTTGGTCAGCATCGCTGTCGTTGAGAATGGGTGCGTTGATGGTGACCGTCTTAAGGCCGAATGCGGTGGTGGATGGAAGATGGCGGAATCGGCGTTGTGTTGCACCGTCTCGCTGGATGATGGCTTCGTTGATGACTTGGTAGGTTCCCGGCGTCGTTTCGAGTGTGTCATATTCGACAGTATTGGTGGCGCGAGAATCCGAGAGCAAAAGCCGAGTCGGACGGCTGAACTTGTCGGACAATGGCAGAAATGTAGCTACACCGTCGCGGCTGATATAGAAGCGACCAGCCTCGCACGCCACGCACTGCTCGATGATGGATTGCAAGGTTCCCGACTGAGTCGTGGCTTGCATTTGTACGGATCCAGAGAGATTGGTTGAGCCAGTCCAGTTGGCATAAGTCAGCATCCGCCCAACGCGAGTGCTGGTGGTTTCGCCACTGTACGCGGCTGGCGATTGGGCGGCGGCATACATCTTGGACAAGAGTGCAATTCCGTCTGTGAAGACCATTGTGGCTGTTGGCGAGAATCCTTGGTCCACCGTATTCGTCTCTAAATAGCCCACGAACAGCGTGTAATTCGTCGATGACCATGTAGCTACAACTTGCATCTGCAAGCCCGCCTGAAGCTGATTGACGCCCGATATGACATAGGGAGAGCCTGAGCCAGTGTATTCGGGGTCATAATAGCCAGAGAGGTTGTCGAGGATAACCGTGGCAGAGCCCGGGTCATTCTTTTGATCCGCACGAGAGCGACCGCGTTTGATTTGGAGCTGGCGCATATCGTTGGAGTTAACCGTCACCCATGATCCGTTGATGTAAAATTGGATAGCGAGCGCCGGTGCGTTTGTGCCGTCGAATGCTGCCATGCCTACAATCCTAGCGCAGCGATGGGCGCACCCTTACGGCGCAGAAGTTGAGCCATTTCGTTGCGAACTTGAGCGACCAAGTCCTTCTGAGCGATGACTGAGCCTTGGACGTTAATCGTGACATTCATTCCCTGACCAATGCCAGCGCCAGCCTTAGAGAGCGGAACGACAGCCTCGGGACCAGCTTCGCCAATCATGGCAATCGTGGGAGAGTTGACGATTCCGCCATCGGCCAGCTTAGGAATCTTCGGGATATTGACGCCGAACTCGAAACCACCGAGGAATTTCGGCAACTTGATATGAATCTTGTCGAGAGCGTCAATGGCGAAGTTGATGACGTCAATGACTCCGTTGATTTCAGCCTTGACCAGATAGATGATGCCCTTGATGACATCCACGACCACGTTTGCGGCGATTGCTACAGCCTTGAATGCGCCTTCGAGGACTACCGCGAACACTGGCGCCAGATAATTCATGACGAAGGCGAAGACATCCTTGAGAACTGGCAGAAGTAGCTGAAATAAGGTTTTAACGTCGTTGAAGACCGTGCCAATGGATTTGCCAATAGATCCGAACGCTGATGCTTTGCCACCGGTGGACTCAAAATGGTCACCGAGGTTGGTGATGTATTTGACCAAGTCGCTGATAAATCCGATGACTGGGCTGATGGCTTCGCCAAGCAACTTGAATGCTGGCTTGAGAACTTCCATGAGTACCGGCACAACTTCGGAGAATCCCTTGGTGATGGCGGTGATGGCAGGATAAAGATATTGACCGAGCTGAACTTGAAGGCCTTGAACTGAGGCGTGAAATTCACGCTGAGCCATGATGTTCTTTTGTACGGCATCGAGGTTGTCTTGGCTGAGGACCAAGCCCATCTTCTGAGCTTCTGCCGAGAACTTGGCGATTCCCGCTGATCCTTGATTCAAGAGCGGAGCGAGTTGCATTCCTGACTTGCCGAAGATTTGCAGGATGTCGTTAGTCTTGGCAATACCGTTTGGCATCGCCGCAATCTTGCCCGCAACTTCGGAGAAGATGGCGCTCGCTGACTTGAAATTACCGTTAACGTCCTTGACGCTGACACCAATGGCCTCGAATTTCTTCTCGCCAGCGGTTGTGGCAGCGGCTTTCGCCATCTTGCCCAGAGCTGTTGCCAAGGTATCGGATGAGACGCCAGCTTCTTCCGCCGCGAAACGCAGTTTGGACATATCCTCGGCAGAACCGCCTGTGTAACGTTGGAGATTCTTGACTTCGGTTCCGACATCTTGAAATGCGTTGATGGAAGACTTGGCGAAGCTGAGGACATCCGATGCGGCATTCTGCATTAAGTTGGCAGAGAATACGCCAGCGGCGATGTCCTTAATTTTAGAAAAATGGCCCCCTGTTTCATCCGCAGCTTTGCCGACATTTTGGAGCGCCTTCGATGCTGAAACGTCGCGGCCATAGAGCGAGTACGTTAACGAGGTATCGTTCGCCATGTTATCTCCTAATCGTTGGACTGTGCTGCTGCAATAAGACTATTGAGAATCTCAAGCTCTATGTCCCAGACATTCAATGGAGTGATGCCGGGATAAAAGTGACAGAGAAGCGCAAGGTGCTTTCTAATATGTTGCCGGGTCCCGCCTCGAATTAGTTTTCGGCGGTTGGCGATTTTTTTGGATCAGAGTCACCCTCGACAGAGATGTCGTTGATGGCGTAATTGTTCAGGACATCGTCGATGCTGACGATTTTGCCCGCACGCGTCATGCAAATCCATGCCAGAGCGTAAAGAGCTTTGAGCTTGGAATAAGCAGGATTACTGTGGAGCTTGTCGTCGGAGAGAACGCCCAGAAGCGTCAATCCGTCAAGCCCGAAGGCGTCCTCAATAGCAATAATTTCCCGACCAGTTGGGCCGGGAGTGTCGTTCTCTGTTGGCAAATTGTACGATTCGCCTTTGATGATGATTGGCATGATTTCCCCTTATTTCATGTTCGTGACTTCGCTGAGTGCATCTAGCACGGCAGATGTTACCTGCTTTTGGAAGTCTTCACGGTGCTTGCTAACGGTCGGCGCGAGAAATGGGTGTGGCTTTTGTGCGACCCATACCTCACGATTGCCGAATACTGGGTGGCGCCATGGGCGTTTGCGACGGCCTTCCATGTAGTAAGGAATGGTCCGAGGCCGTCCGCTGGCAGACATGAACTTGGTCGTAGAAACTCGGATGTGAACCGCTGCTCCACGACCTGTTCCCTTGAGATCTGCCTTGGTCGCGTTTGCGAGAGCTGCTCGAAGCCCCATCGTTTCCCCACGCTTTTTGCGACCTGTTTGTGCTTCCCGACTTGCGGGGATGTTGATTTCAGCCTGTTTGACTTCTTCAACGATTGGCTTGGCTGCATCCATGAGACGCTTGCGAAGCTGTTTTTTGATTTCAGGGTCGATGTTGCCAAGAGCCTTGTAGAAGGCCTTAAATTCGGCTACATCGACCGTGAAATCGTCATCGGCCATATTAGAGAGCGGAATCGCTTGTCTGGTAGGTGATGGTAAGAGGTGCGTCTGTGCCGTTGTCGTAAGCGGTGAAAGTCATCGCCAAGTCAACAACGCCGGGACCGGGAACCTTAGGTGTATCAGCATCGAACTTGACGGCTGACACGGTGATGCTGAGGCTCTGCTTGTAGCTTCCAGCGATTGTGGCGCCAGTGAAGGTCAAGTTGAGAGCGGTGACAGAATCGTTGAGGTACTTGTTGAACAAGGTCAAGTCGGTGAATTCAGCGGTGAGCTTTCCGGTGATCTTGCGGAATCCGTTGATAACCTGTTCTGCCTTAGCGCCTGAGCCGCCGAGGTTGTAACGGTCGACCTTGAGGACGTTATCCACGGTCAGAGTGAAGTCCTTCACGTTAGCGACAGAAGTGCCGTCAACGGTCAGAGCGCCTTCGGCGAAGTGGAAGATTGAACCGTTGGCTGAGTACGAAGCAGTCGCCAAGGATTGTGTTGTGGTGAATCCAGCTGCGTCAACAGTGAACTTGCCTGTAGCTAAGCCACCAGCGGCAACCGACAACTCCCATGAGGAGATCTTGGTTCCGGTCATGGTCTTAGGGACCACGGTGCCTGTGTATTCTGGAACGCCAACTTGAACGGTCAGAGACTTGGAATAGACATCGCCAAGAGTAAAGGCGTAAGAGTAGACGCCAGTGGTGAGTGTGGTTGGTGATGGAATGGAACCTGTTGCGGCAGACAAGAGCAGACCGAGGCCGTTTGTAGGCAGGTCGAGCATGATGTCGCCAGTTGCATCGAATGTTGTGACAACACGACGCTGAGAGCGTGGAAGCAAGCCACCAGCGCGAAGACCTAAGCCCTCGACTGTTTTCTTGTTGTAGTTGATAGCTTCTGAGGTGAATTCGTAGAAACGAGCCACCGTGACGGCGGTGTTATATGTCGTCTCAACTGCGATTCCGAGTTGGGAAGCAATACCGGAGCCGATTGCCATGTTTTCTCCTAGTTGTTAGCTGGGGCAGCCGGAGCGTCCGGTGCTGGGGTTGATGGGGTTATCGAAGCAGCTGCCTGATCAGCGGCCGTCCAATTCTGTGTCTGCTCAAGCAGTGATGCAGCGGCTTCGTCGGAGACGTCCACGGTTGCACCAGCCTTGACTGTTAATCCGAGCGCTGGGATTACGACATCACCAAGAGCTGAGATGTTTTTGATTTTTGCCATGATTTCTCCTTATGTTCTCGCACGGTAGGCAATAGTGAAAATGATGATACAAGCCGCACCAGCGTTGGTCTGCATATAGCGAGGCTCATGTGATTCCAGTCCAGAATACAACACCGAACCGCCGACGCTAGGGTCTGAACGCATGATGGTGTCAACTGCCGAGAGCATGGAATAAGCAGTGGTCCGAATGGCGGGAAGGTTGGTGTTGTCGCCTGATTGGGCAACCAGCGTGCAATTTAGCTCGCCTTCTTCCCAACGCTTGTAATTACCGACCAGCTCCCAGTTATTGCGGAAGGTTCCCACCGAGACATCGCCGTCCTCGTTGCCATCATGCCCAATCGCAATCCAGTTGGATGGGTAGGAGTCGATGGAGACGGTAGGGCCGTCATAAATCTGAACGCCAGTTAAGGCTGAGGAATTCTGCAACGCTGTGATCACGTTGTTGATGAAATTCGGTAATGCTGTCGCTGCCATTTAGAGGATACCCGGCAACGAGATTGGATCTAGCAATTCCATCGCACGACGAGGCAGTGAGTAAGTCGCGCCAGAGTAAAAGTCATCGCCGTTCTGGTTGCGGCTAATCACGTTCATGGATCCGCGCTGTGTCTGCCAGAGGTGACGAACGATTTCGAGGACGCCTTGCTTAGCGGCTGGGTCAGGATTGACGAAGCCCGAGACATAGCTGATGGTGATGTTCTGAGATCCCGGCGCCCAGATTCCGTAATAGTTAGGCTCATTGAGCGAACCAGTAGTTATGCGCCAGAGACGTTGGCCAGTGTATTCCAGCGAGTAATCAGCCGAAGTCAGCAAGACGCCGTTCTCGTAGACCGAAGTGATGGACATAGCGCGAGGATGATGCAGACGGATATTGTCGACATTTCCGTCATAAATTTCGTTTGTATAAGTCACGCGACCAAGAATGTTGCCGGTGTAACTCTGAGCCAGAGAAGTTGCCGCGTCAATCATGCGACGAAGCTCGTTGTCGCTGTTGGTGGTCGTCAGCGCGATGTTGAGGTGGTCCTTGGCTTCATCGAGAGAAATGATGGAGAGCTGGGTGTAATCGCGGACGGTAAATTCGTCGTAATATGAGGACGCGTTAGATCCTGTCGCCAACCATGCAACGAGGTGACGGCCAGTCTGAGATGGCGTGTAGACCGTGTCATAAAGTCCGGTAGCCGAGTTGGTAACGCTAGGAGTGACAGTGGTGCCATCTGGCAAGGTAATCGTGGCAACGACAGTTGTGGCGTTGGCGTTGTTACCGTTGGAGTCGGTAATTGTGACTCCGAGCGGAACCTGACTTCCGATGTCAAAAGTTTCGGCCATTATCTGCCTTTCATAGAAGGTGCATTGGAGACGTGAGAATTCATGTTGCCGCGATAGGCCGAATAATTATAGGAAAATCCGTGTTGGTTATATCCAACGCCTGACGAGTTATAGGTAAAGTGAACCGTTCCCGACGCAGTTGATTGGCGTTCGGTCATGCTGGGAGCTTTGCCGACATGGGATTTCATGCTGCTTGCGCTCATTGGGCGGCTCCTTCGTAATGGATCAGGTTCTCCCCCAGTCGTTCATTATATGGGGCAAATTGGACAGCAAGGCGTCCGTGCTCTAACGCCACCCGATAAAGTCCCATGTTGTACGCGGCGATTGCGACTTGATCATGAGGCAACCAACTCCACGCATCGGACTCGCAGAGATAGGACAACGATTTATCGGTAATTGCAAGAGCGGAAAGAGCCGCCGCATAGGATTGAGGCCATAGCTTTTGGGTGTAGTAATACTCCGCCAATTCGCATCGAGCTTCGCGCTGTTCGGGAGCTTCTGCAATCGCCCGAAGTAGCCAGCGCTCGCGATTGTGTGGTTCGAGCTTGGCCAAGTAGCGCATTGAAGCTGCACGCTCTGGCTCCCAGACTGCTCGAGGCAGTGCAAGATGTCGACGAAATTCCTTGATGGCTTCATCGTTCATAGAGTGGAAATACAACTCGCGGGCGTAATAGAACGCATTCCGGTCATCGTCGGGGTCTTCTTCGATAGCCAACTTGAGAAGTGGAAAGTATTGACCGCGTGACTTGGTCGTGTCCGGGTGGTGGTGAATCTCGAGCTTAATCCACTCTTGTTTTTCCTCACCCAGTGGCGTCAGCACTTCGTGGACTGGATGTCGCCATTGGTATCCGTGGCGGGCGTGAATCTTGTCTCCGCCGTAGACGAGGTCTGGCGAGCCGTCGGGCAACCATGACCATGTGTAGGAATATCGAGGCCGTGTGGTGCCTTCTGGGACCGATTCGAGGGCTTGGCGCCAGCCCGGTTGCAGGACTTCGTCCATGTCTAAGGCGATGGCGTAGTCGATGTCATCGGGCAAGGCGTCGAGTGATGCCTGTCGTGCGTGGTCGAATCGCCACGGCTTGACGGTGATGGTGCTTGTGTGGATGCCGAGTTTCTTGGCAATCTCCACGGTGTCATCTGTGGATCCTGTGTCGAGGATGTAGAGATGGTCCGCTTCACGCGCCGACTGATACCAACGCTCGACGAATTGGGCTTCGTTCAGAGCGATGGTATAGACGGCGATTTTCAACGATGCCCCCTGATGGCGATTACGCTGTTGGTGCGTCTGGGATTAGCTGCCAGTTGAGGTCAGCCTCGACCCATTGGTAGAGCTTGCCGTCTGTTGGCATTGGTGTTGGCGCTTCCCAGAGATACGAGTCCGCGTTGAGCTTCCATGATGGGAATGGCTGAGGCGCGTGGAATCCGGTGCCGTCCCATGTGTAACCGATGCCGGCATAGTTCTTGTTTAAGGCCACGCCGTTATCTGGTTGGCCGTCTGCGCCGTAATGCTTGCCGCCGCGAGTGTTGTAGCTCGTTTGGATGCACTTTTGTCCGCGATAATTTTCGTACCATTGTTGCGGAGTTACACCGTCAATAATTTCGGTTTCATCTTTGCCGGGGATAACTTCAGTCACGATATTGTTAGAATTCAAAAACGCGTAATGTGCCATTAGACCGTTACCGTTCCTGTTCCTGCGGTAAATGTGTAAATCTTGTAACTGCCAGAAATTGTCTTTGTATAAGTTAAGCCACCAGAAATTGAAGTTAAATCTAGGTTTGATGCTGGATAGCGAATGATTACAACTCCTGAACCACCCGAACCACCAAGGGCAGGGTTTGAACTTCCATTAGGGTTGCTTCCACCGCCACCGCCGCCGCCTGTATTAGTAGTACCAGAAATTCCTATGCCGCTTGCTCCTGTTGTGGTGTCGCCACCTGCGCCGCCGCCACCTGTGCCACCACTTCCAGGCGTATCACCAGAACTACCTGATCCAAAAGCTCCACCGCCACCGCCACCTGCATAAGTAACAGATGAACCAGAAATAGAACTTGCAACACCTGATCCACCAACACCAGATGCGCCCGGTTCGTAAGAAGTTGAATCTCCGCCAACGCTGCCAGCACCGCCACCGCCACCACCGCCAGCACCAATAGATTTGTTATAGCCTCTACCGCCAGCATTTCCTTCACCAGAAGTTCCACTAGCGCCAGATGTAGTTCCAGCAGGATAGTAACCACCACCGCCAGAACCACCAGAGTTTGGAGAAACGG
>Ga0208616_1000230_pt1 | contig 18094 bp, 13 predicted proteins | sample CryBogCBE16Oct07_FD_184575 | JGI IMG/M metagenome (GOLD analysis project Ga0208616, IMG submission 184575) | Freshwater microbial communities from Crystal Bog, Wisconsin, USA - CBE16Oct07 (SPAdes) (version 2) | ecosystem: Environmental > Aquatic > Freshwater > Lake | place: Crystal Bog... | reverse complement strand
ACTATATTTTCCGGTGGTTTCTCCCTTAATTATAAATTCTATCCCGGTTATTGAACTAGCACTTATACTAGCTAAAATTGCTTGCGATGTTGCACTTGTTGTAGCCGTAATTGATGTAATAGTACTATTACCAATAGTTACTGACAATACATTAGCTATGTTAGCATTTAGATAATTAACACCGTCAATATTACCACCTGAACCAGAACCAATTGTTAAACTACCATCTGTACCAAAAGTTGCAATATTTGAATTACCATCTGTTGATATTGTAATCACACCATCTTGGTAAACTTGAATGTTACTTGATCCATTTGAAATTAATGCAGTATCCACTGTATTAAAGTATAGTGTTCCGTTACCATAAGTAGATAGATATTGACCAGCAGAACCATCCGTATTTGGATATGACAATCCACCAACTTGAAGACTTAATACATTTGCAAGCCCTGAAACATTTGCGCTTGTTAGTGTACCAACACTTGTAATATTAGGTTGGGCACTAGTTGTAAGATTACCATCAAGAGTAGTAGCAGATACGTCTGTTGCAACTACATTACCTTTAAATGTTTGTGCCTTTACGTTAGCATATTGATTGATAGTAACAACATTTGTAGCTACTGAAACGTTTGATCCAAATTCAAATTCGCTATTAGCAGTTTTCCAAATCAGTGCTTGATTTAAAGCCTGTCCACCTACACCATTTGTATAATTATCTAGTACAAGACCTCTATCATATCCATCATATGACGTTGCATTACCTCCAGCAGTATTACCACCAAGTGTTAATAATGGATCTTTGATAGTTGTAGTGGTTGTGTTTACAAAAGTAGTCATGCCGCTTACTGTTAAGTTTCCAGTAAACGTTGCATCTACTGCATTTAAACTACCATTTGAAGTAATGTTATTTGCAGAAATATTACCACCTGCAGTGATATTTCCTGAACCATCAATAGATACGTTAGGTGTGCTTGAACCAACTGTTAAACTTGTTAGATTTCCTAATGATGTGATATTAGGTTGTGAACTTGATGTGCTATCAAATTTACCTATAAAATAATTACTAGTAACTGTGTTACCAACACTTAATGCATTAGTTGTTGGATTATACGTGAATGTTGTATTGCTTGTTACTGCATTTGCATTGTTAAATAATACACCTAAGTTGCCACCGATGTTTGATAAATTAGCACTAATATTTCCGCTAAAGTTACCACTAAAGTTATTAGCAACAATTGTACCATTTGCCAATAATTGAATGTTACTACTTGGTCCTATATTGACATTACCAATAACATTTAGGTTAGAGTTACCGTTATCAAATTGAAAATTTGCGCTACTTGTTAAATCAGTACCATTACTAAATTGAATATAGTTTGCTGCTCCGCTAGCAGTAAGCATATCCCAAACAGTACCATTAGCATAATATAAATTATTTGTATATACACCTGCACTAGCAATAAAGTTGTTAGCATAGATATTACCTGTACCACCAACTACAACAGCACCTGTACCATTACCGCTAACATTAAGATTGCTATTAGTAGTTGATGTTGTAATATTACTACCAGTAAGATTAATGTTACCAATACTTACGTTAGATGGCAATGAACTAGAACCAATACTACCAATGTATCTATAACCTGAGACATAAATTTTCTTACCACTAGTTAGTGCTGCTGGTATAGTATCACCGATAAAGTTTAATACACCAGATACATAGTTGAAATAGTATTCACCTGTTGAACCAGAACCTGCAGCAAAAATTTGTGTTCCTGTACTTGCTGGATTACCTGCTCCTGGATTATCAATGTAAACATTAACGTTATAGCTTGCACCAAATTGAGTAGGAATCCAATTTGTTAAACCTGTCTTCCATGTTGGATATACACCACCAATTGGCACTGTTGTATTATCAGCAGTACATTCAATTGCACCTGTAACTTGTACAATACCTGATACTGCACCTGCAGTTCCTGGAATGCTTCCTGATTGATTCCAAATTGTATCTCCACGAATCAATAATGGACTTGGTATTGATTCGTTACTAGGACTTTTATTAGTAGGGTCATCGGTCTTGGTTACACCAAATGCCTGTTTATATAATAAGTCTACTTGTTGATTAATTGATACAGTCATAATTTATTGCCTTTAATTGCTTGCTGTTTGTAGAGATAGAGCAGTAATTGATTGTCCAGTTGTCAACTTGATTCTTACATAAATCTCGTTATTTGAAGTACTTGAACTACTTACTGTACCAAATGTAGCAGTTATTCTCTTATTTGTTTGTGCAGAATTTAATGGTGTTGTGCCACCTAATGCAGCACCATTACTACCATTTCCACCAGAACCAGCTCCTGGCTGACCAGCACCAGCATATGCAGTACCTAAAGTCAACCAACCATTTAATGTTGAACTTGTATCAATTGCACTACCTGGTAATGCCACCCATAAACCAGCTAGTGTACCGGTCCATTGAATATCAAATTTACTTGTACTTGCTCTGATAAATTTAAATGTAAAATATTGTGTGCTACCTTGACCGCTTAGATCAGGACCAACTGGTAAGTATGTTGAATAATTTGTGACATCATTCTTTAATATACCACCCACGATTGTTGCATCATATGTTTGTAGTGTACTAGTTTGACTATTGAAGGCTGTTTCACTTCCTGTATATGCAGGAGTATCTGTGCTACCTGGATTTAAAATTCTATAACCATTTCCTGATCCAGAACCAATTGTACTTCCAATTGTTATTGAAGTTTCTTCTAATGCATTACTTGTTCCTGTTTTGTATAAAACTGTAGCACTAGGATTAAAAGTTTGGCTTGCTGAATTATAACTGTTTGTAACTGATACTGATGGACCAGATGCACTAGAACCAAAACCTGTTGCTATATTTGCAGTTGTTGATACTGCTTGTGAACCACTAGATACATATAAATTTCTTACTAAAGGTGTTGTTACACCAGCTGCACTATATGTCACACTTGATGGAGTTTGAAATGCACCACCTGCAGTACCTGTTACAAATGTATCACTTAATGGATACATATCACCACTTAATTTGTTTACATTAAATGAAATAGTAAACTGATTACTTGAATTATAATGAGGTACTGTACTTGAATATGTATAAGAAGGACTATTAGGTGGAGTTATTGATGTCGTACTAAAACTTGGTGTTCCAGGATTGCTACCATCATAATACCATAACACAGTATTTGTGTTACCTGCAGCACTATCAGAAATATATGCTTCATTCCATCCTTGTGTTACTGAACCAGTAGCACTAGCTGAGAATACACTCCAAAATCCAACTTGTATATTTGCATTTACTGTATGATAATCAACGTTGTTAGTAATTACTAAATTACCATGTGTACCATTACCATTTAATGAATTTGTTAACGTTACATTACCGGCAGCAACTCCATTTAAATTAAGTTGCACTGTACCACTATTACCTGGACCTGCATTTGCAATAGTATTTGTACTATAAACGCTTGTTCTTAAAACTGTTGAAACTGTATTACCACCTGCAACTGAATGACCTTGTGTTGCAGTATTATCAGTTTGTGTAAAGTTAGCCATTCTATATGAAGATAAAGATTGGACTGAGAAATTTTGACTTGCTGGGAAGTTTGATGGACTCGGTGGAACTAGTTTACCTAATATTGCATTAAGTTCTGCAATACTATTTGTTACACTTGTTGAATTGCTTAATGCTACTGCATTACTTACTAAGTTACCTAATGTTGGGTCACCTAAAGCAATACCTGTTGCACCACCTGCAGTATTTGCAATGTTAACTACACCACCGCTTGCTGGTGCAATGTTAAGATTACCTGATGGTGTTGTAATATTTGGAACGATTAAATCTACTTGAATGTTTGCATTACCTGCAACAGTTAACACTTGAACACTATCATCATATGTTAAATTTGCACTTGCTGCTAATGTATTGGCTTCACCATATTGAATATAATTATTTGCACCAGCCGCTGTGCTAAACGCCCAAGGAGCTCCATTTGAATGTAACAAGTGATCTGTTAACACATTGTTAGATGTTACATTACCAGTAGATGTAATAACTACAGTTGGTGATTCACCTACTGAAAATCCTGCTACTGAGTTAAACGTTCTTATTGCCATTTTTTAATTTCCTTAATCTGAATAAACAGTAGTCATTACTTTATAAGTAACATTGTTAAACAAAGGTGTTACTAATAAATTAACATTTCCGCCACTATAAACAACTGTAAAATCTGCGACTCCGGGACTATTTGATGGTATATCAATAGTACCAAATTCATAATATTCTACATCACCGCTCAACACCACAGCCATTAATTTACTTGATTGTCTATACTGTGATAAACTATCTGTGGCAATGATCGTATAATCTATGCCTGAAATGTTACTACCTGTTGTAGTTGCTAAAATTTGATTAGCAGTTGATGAAGTTGTAGTAGCATTAAATGAAGTAGTTGTTGAAAATTGATTTAAACCTTGACCAACTGTAATAGAACTACTTTGTATATTTGTAGCTGCTAATGTATTACTTGTTGCATCAAATGTAAAATTTGCACTTGCAAATGCATTACCATTACTATTGAATATAACATCATTAGTAGTTCCTGGTACTGTTAATCCACCACTTATATTACCTGAAAAAGTACCAACAAAAGTATTTGCAGTTAATGTACCTGCTATGTTTGCACTACTATTAATTACTAAATGTTGAAATGTTGCAGTATTACCATATACGTTTCCATTACCATCTGCTAATGGTATAGGTGGAATACCTATTGTATAACCGCCTGCTGAATTGAATGGATTAGGTGTTGCCATGGTTGTCTTGAATATTATCCTATCATGTATTTATCATTGTTAATAATTGTTGCCGGTAACAAAAAAGGACTCGCAAGAGTCCTTTTCCTTCCCATTTACCGAACAGGATATTTCTATATTAATAGAATGTTAAGTTTTGTACAGCGATTTCACCTAAGTAATCAGCAGCATTACCAAATGATGATGCTGTGTTAGTTAGTTCGATGTAACCATAACGTGTCATAAATGACACTACTGGTTCAAATGTTGTTGGATCTAGTACAACACCAGAACTCATCAAAGGAATATATGGGCAATAGAATGCAGCAGCATCTGTCTCGCTTGTACCTTTGTAACCAACTAATACTGGTTGAGTGTCTGGAGCATATGTGTTAACAAACACACGCATTGCACCGTTCAATGTACCTACAAACTTCGTATTTGTTGGTGCTTCGAATGTACCTTCTGTAGTACGTGCAAATGCTGATGTTGTAGCACTTTGTAATACTGTCAATGCAGCAGGACTTACAACTGCCCAGTTACCAGCACCACGACGTGTACGTTGTGCAATCAAGTTAGCAACACGATTGATTAGAACTGCTAAAGCAGCATGTTCGTCACCAACGAATGTAGCAGTACCTGATACTGTAGCTTGGTTGTATGTATATTCTGTTGTAGCTAATGTGCTTAATGACAATAGAATTTCTTGGTCAATTTCAGCAGTAATTTCTTGTGCTAAAGCTGCCATGATTTCTGCTTCTACGTCAATACCATGTTGAGACTGAGCATCTTGTGCTGCCTCAAATGTCCAACGTGCTTGCAACTTACGTGACTTAGCTTCAACTGCTTGACGTAGAATTTGAACAGAAATTTGATTTCCACCATCGCCTTCTAATCTAGCTGTATCGTTAGCAGTATAATTGCTTGCAGAACCAGCACCTTTAGTAGTTGTTGAATATGCTTGAGCAATTTTGAATGGACTCAATGCTTCTTCACCAGCTGTTACTGAAGTTTGTGCATAGCTGTTATCTGTTAGGTTGTTAGCATAACGTACACGTAGTGTATGAATTTGACCAACTGGACCTGTCATTGGTTGTACACCTACCAACTCGTTAGCAATAACTGTTGGCATTACACGACGGATAACTGGTAGAATCACACGGTTTAATGTAGCGATGTTACCTGCAGTAGTTGTACCAGCTGAAGATTCAGCTAGTAGTGATTTGCGAGTATTCTCAAGAATAACTTGCATTGTTGAGCGGCGAGTACCTTTAAGACCTTCAAGTAGGGCTTCTTTGGTCTCGTCCCAACGGCTTTCTAATAGAACTTGTGACATGTATATTTCTCCTAATTATGTCTTTATTTTTAGAGCCCTGCCAAACGTCTTATGTCAATGACGTTATTACGGTCATCGGCTTCAACTTGTTTTGTGGCAGATTTATCCCCAGTAACTGTACTAACACTTTCTGATAGAACAGACTTTTTAGTTTCTTTTCTTTCATTGATGTTACTCAATACTGCTGGTAGATACTTATCAAAAGCGGCCTGTAGGCGAGTTGTTTGGACGCTTTCTAGTAAGTCACGCATTACACTTGCTTTCTCCTCATTTAGAGTAGATAACAATTCATCCATAGTTTTTTGACGACTATTAGATTCTTTAATAATACGAACTTCACGTTCTTTGCTTTCCACTAATTTCTTAGCTTCAGCGATTCTTACTGTAGATTCAGCTAATTGTTGTTCCTTTTCAGTTAATGCTTGCATTAACTTACGTGTATCAGCCTTCTCATTTAAATGAGTAGAACTAAATTCACTAGCAAAACTTTCAAAGATACGGCGACCAAAATCGTTTTCACGTGCAGTCTTAATATCTTCTTTCAATTGGCTTAGTTCACCTTTTAGATGTCTAGCAACAGATTCGTTAACACGTTTTCCACTTTCAGCAACAAATTTTGCTTTCAATGTTTCTAACTGTTTACGACCTTCAGCTACTAACTTAACCTTTGCTTCAACTACTGCTTGTTTGTCAGCAGAGAATTCTTTAATTTCTCTTGATAAAGCATGAACAATGAATTGCTCTAACTTTTGTTGACTTTCAAGTTGTAGTTTGCGCTCATTACGTAATTGTTTAATTTCTTCTGATAATTTTGTTACCATAAAGTCATTAAATTTACTTGCGTTTTCACGTAATTTTTGTTGCGCTTTAACACGGTCTTCGTTCATAGCCTTTTTCTCTTCCTGAAATTCTACAATTTCAGATTGAAGGCCATCTGTAACCATCTTATCTAGGGCTTCTACCATTATACTTTTATCGTGTTCATAACGTTGTGCAAATTCTTCTCTTAACTCTGCACGTACTTGCTCTTTAGCTTCATTCAATTTAGATTCCCATGCCTCGTTTATAGCTTGGCTGGTTTCTTCATTGATGATACCTGTTTCAAGTAATGGTTTGATAGCATCAAACATGCTGTTTCCCCTTTATATCTTGAGGTTCTTAATAAGGCGAGTTACCTCTTCTTTTAAGAACTTCTGTACTTTTTTGTCGTTTTGTGCATCTTTTGCTATATCCAAAACTCTATGACCATGTCTCATATTCATAAGACCTTCATAGATTGCTTTAGGGTATGCATTCGGAGCACTTGGCTGTGCGACAATATCCACAGTGACTATTTCAAAGTCACTAACCTTTCCTGTTGCATCGTCAACGTTGCCGCTGCCTCTGCTTGAGACTCCTAACTTCACTCCACTTTCTAACATTGTTGATACAAGTTGTCCCATTGGAGTTGGTAATATTTTTAATTTGCCGAAACCGTTAGCACCATCCATCCACATTGATGTAATCATATGTGATACACGGTCTAAGTTTATTTTTAAATCATCAGGGTGATCTACTTCACCTAATACTGAGTTGCCTTCTGTAATCTGTTCATTTAGAGTTTGTACAGCTGCTTCAATTTCAGATACGGGGTAAATGCGTTCATTGGCATTTCTTACCCCACCCTGAATGAAAATCCCTTTCATGTAAAGGGACTTCTTATCGCCGTCTTCTTTAACACTTTCCACAACCATGCTTGCACGGTCAAATGTTAAATTTTCCTTAAGATACAAAGCCATTATCTCAGGTTACCTTACTTCTTAACGATTCTTTTTGTAGCTTGTTGTGCTACTGGCTTCTTAACAGATTTCTTAGATTCAACTACAGATTTCTTGTTAACTCCGTCATCACCTTGTTTAGCTTTAGGTGCTGTTTCGCCCTTTTCTTTAAACTTGAAGCTATTTGGACTATTGCCATATGTGCCTGCATGTTTAATATCTTTAGTTGCTGGATTTAATACACCACCTTGTGTACCACCCTTACCACCGTCACCGCCTTTAGCAATGTTTTGTGTACCAGCACCGTTAGAACTAATCATTGAATTCTTACCTGCTACTGGGCTTTTTGTTTGTTGTCCGTTATCACCATGAGTTACAGAAACTTTCTTTAATTGGATAGCTTCGTCTACTTTCTTAGACTCATCTTCTTCCTCATCTTCGTCTTCTTCTTCCTCATCGTCTTCTTCTTTAGATTCCATCATGTCTTGATCTTCATCGCCCATCATGTCTTCATCGCCCATATCTTCAGAGCCTTCTTCATGACCTTCTTCATTGCCCATGATTTCTTCAAACTCAGCCATTAACTGGTCTAGTTTGTCTTCTAAGTCAACTACACGGTCTTCTAATTCTTCTTCACCGCCTTCGTGATCCATGTCGTCAGAATCTAAATCCATTTCGTCATCGTCACCTAAGCCGTCTTGGTCATCAACTTCAATGTCAGAAAACTCATCATCTTCTTCATGCATACCAACTTCTTCTGCGTGAGTTTGATCACCTAGTTCGTCTAGCATACCCATTGAACTGTCTTCGCCAGACATTTCGTTCATTTCTTCGTCCATTAAATTTTCATAGATTTGGCGTGATTTCTCAACCACGATATCGTGAAATAATGCACGTGCTTGTTCTTCGTTCTCATTGATAATTAAATCAATAAGTTGTTCAAATTTTTTGTTATCCATTGTTGTCTCCTGTGAATGTAAAATGGCTTTGTATATGATATTTACACATTAGCGTGAAATACTAGTCAATAAGTGCTATTTTTTTGCGTTTTTGATATAAAACTGTAATATTTTATAGAGTTGGCATGCCTTCCTGTGCTACAGGTGCATATTGTTTGCGTACTTTTTTAAGATTAGATACATGTTCAAAGTTACGAACATCATTCATTTTGCGTAATTTTCTAATTTGACGTAAGGTTAACTTAGTCTTACGTGTGTCTTTTAATTTGAGTTGGCTATTATCTGACCCGGTATCTTGATACCCAGGAGTCGCTTTGTCAAACATCTCAAATAATTTCATAGTAATTTATTTATCATAAATTTGGTGCGCCAGCTGGAGCTCCGGCGCCACCTGCAGGCATTGTTTCAGGTCCACCTACTGCAGGTGGCAATTCAGGACTCATACCTGCTTCTGGATTGTTTTCCATATCTTGCATTTCTTCAGCAGATTCAGTATCACTTTCAATGTCACCTTGATTGATACCAATACTACGCAAATCACTACCTTTAGTTTCACTATCTTCTGGCTTCTCACGTTCTTCAAACCATGCTCTACTATTCTCATCAATTTCTTCTTTAGTAAGACCCAAGAAACGTTCCATTGCAAAACGTTTAGAAATATAAGGGAATGCTTCCATTGTTTGAAATATACTAACACGTGCAGTATCTAATTCGCTTTGGCGATATGCAGCAAAGTTTTGTGGTGCATTGAATTTTAAATCAAACAATCCACTATCAATATTCAAACCTCTCCAACGCATGAATAGTTTAAATTCTTCATTTAACTTATGTGCCAAATAGTTTTGCAATCTTTCACAATATTGATTAAATCTAAACTCTTGTATCATTGCAGTTCCAACACGACCATCTGCTAATGGAGTTGGACTATCTTCAGGACCTTGTGGTAAATAACTGCTTGGAACACGTAAACCACGTGCTAATCTGTTATTAAAATAACGCAAGTCATCAATCTCACCCAAGTTTTGGCCACCTGGCAATGTTGTTACATCACTACCACGACCACCTTCACCAACTGGAAAGAAATAGTCTTCGTTCATACTTAATGGATTATACGTAGCATCTACAATACTTGTACCGCCACCTACGCTTGGAATACGTCTTTGGTGAATTTCATTCTTAACTCTATCAACGAACGCCATTGCCATATGTGCTGGCATATTACCTACGTCAATCTTAAACACTCTACGTTCTGGTGCACGTTGTACACGATAGATTAGAATAGCATCTTCAAGCAATTCTTTTTGCTTGTAAACTTTAAATATATTTTCTAATACTGATTGACCAAAAGGCCAATATCTATCTAACCCTTCTGTTAAACTTAAATGTAATATATGTTTAGCATCAATAGCTGCTTCGTTTAGTGCTAGACTAAATCTTGATCCAGCAGTGCCAGCTGGCATACTTGGTACAGTATAACCTTGGGCGGCACCTCCGCCTCCTGTTCCACCAAAGCCTGTACTAGGATTAGCTGCAAAGTCTGTACTTACTTTCTCTGCAACTGTTAGATTTTGTAAATTTGGATTGATATCTTTAACTACATATTGTTCAGGCTTCTTGCCTTCGCTTTCGTTAACGATTACTTTAGTAACTTTAACCATATCAACCCAATATAGCTTAAAGTTTTCTGGGTCACGAATGAATATTTGATCTCCATATTTTAAACTATTACGGAAAACTTTGAATATACGTGTATCAAATTCATTCAACTTACACCACTGTTGTAGTTGTTTTTTGATTAGTTCTACTTCATGGGGAGTTGGATCCTCATGAAAAACTATCTCAAAAGGTGTGTTATTCTGTTCATTTTTCTGTGTACTGAACTCAGCAATAATGTCTAAACATGCATTAACTTCAGCATCTACGTCCATCATTTCATATTGGTTATAACGTTCAATACGATTCGGATGCCCTGTATAAACTTCTGGCAAACGACTTTGATAATTCTTATAACCAAAATCATCATTTCTGTAACTACTTGAACCGTTGGGTTCATTACCTGGATAGTCATCACCGTTCCAGGCGCCAGTATTACTACTTCTACCAGAAATAGGGCTTAATGCACCTGATGAATTGGGACGACCGCGGAAGCTCTTTTTATATGCCATAGTGTATTTATGCGGCCATCTTTGTATGTGCTAGAATATCTTGTTGTACTGATAATGAACGGTTAAACAATCTTTCTAAGTTATCCAATTTTGCAACAACTTCTTTGTTATTGTCAACCATAACAGAATTATTATTATTCAATGCACCAACTTGATTCTGGTTTAAAGCAAGATTAGTTTGATCAGCATTGAATTTTGGAGAATTACCAACTGGATTGTTGAAACCTATTTTGCCTCCTGTAACAGTTCCCATACCACCTTGATTTGGAATCACTTCTATATGAATATGAGGTGCTTCTCCCTTTGGATTAGGAGTCTTGGGGTCATACATATTTTGCATACGTATTCTACTATTATTAGCTTTTGCATAATTTTCATATAAATCTTGTAATCTTTTTATTTTGGCATCGTCGGGTGTATCTTTAAAAGTAAAATCAAATGCCTGACCCTTTGGATGCAATGAATTAGAATTTTCAAATTTACCACCTTTTCTTCTACTAGAATCATTTTCATTCATAGATGTGAATCTATCAAGACTAGGCATCTCTTTTTGAATTTTTTCCATAAGAGCAAGGGTTTCGGGATTCATTTTATGAGGATCCCAGTTTACACCTGGTTTTACTCTAAGTTGTTCAGCTTCTTCTACTAAAGAACCTTTTTTTAGTTCTTGATTTCTTTTTTCTTCTTTTTGAATATTTTTATGTAAATTTTTTAATTCATCTTCTTTGTCTTTAATTTGTCCGTCAAGTTGCGTTTCCGTAAATGAGTTATCATTATAAAAATGTTCTTTTTTGTTTTTTAAGTCTGCTATTTCAGCAGCAAGTCTTTCTTTTTCTTGTTGTTCTCTGACTTCGGGTGAATTATTATTACTGAAACGATCGGTAAGTTTGCGTCCGGTTAAAGTTTCAGTCCACTGTGCTACTTCTTTAGCAGAAGCAATCAAAGTATCTATAAAGATGTTTACATCTTTAATAGCATGAGTACCAAGAGCAAGATATATATCTTGATAAGTATTTGCTACCTGGCGTTCTCTATTCTTTCTTTCTACTTCTAGTTTAAGTCTTTCATCTCCTACATTGTTATACTTGTCACGATTTTCTTGTACTTGGCTTATCCCTTTCTTAAGGTCTCTGTTTTCGTCATCAAATAATCTATAAGTAAGTCCAATAGAATCTGCTAAATCTTTAGACAGGCCGGCCTGATAAGCCCATGTATCCAAATATTTTTTAGCGCCCAAAGATTCTTTCTGTCCAATTCTAGCAAAACTATCTACTGTTTTAGAACTATTATACATTTCAGTTCTGAATTGGTCAACTACTGGTTTAAATTGACTGTATAACATAGTATTGGGACCAGATGTGGGAGTACCGTGTGCTAACACATCACGTATCATTCCTGCAACTGCTGGACCAAATGTTGTTTGTGCAGACATCATTAAGTCTCGGGCTTTTTCTGCTGCTTCGGGATTAGTTTTAGCTAATTCACGTAACTTTGCTCTCCATTGTATTTCTTGTTGTAATTCGTCTTGCGCCTTTTGTTGTTCATCTCTACTAGCACCGGTAAGTTCAGCTAATTCGCCTAAAGTTTTTAAATATTCAAAAGTTTGTTGCGTAAGGGCTTTACTATCTCTAGTCATACCCTGCATATTTCTACTACCAAGTGCTATATAACTAGCACTAAATTTCATTAAATCTTCAGTAGTATATCCATATTGTGTTAATATTTGTTCAAATCTTTCTGGTGCATCTTTGTCAATTAAATTTTTAACTACTTCTGTAACTTGTTTTGCACCCGCAGCAACTGTGCCTCCAAATATCGCCAACTGGGGTGCGACATCTCTTAATGCACGTTGAAAGTATTCAACGTTTTCAGCAGTTGTACCAATATCCGCTAATGTATCTTTTAATCCCTCTATTCCAGCTGTATCAATAGCACCAAATTCACTTAATGCTTGATATGATTTTACTAATGCATCATGTTGTTTTAAACTTTCATTAATCAGAGAAGCAGATGCACTAAGTCCTTTCCCTGCTTCTTTAAGTATTCTTCCTGCAAATTTTTGATAACCGTTTTTTGCTTTGTTTGCTATATCGGATCCGGCGGTCTCCATTATATGACCAAAACTTCCAAGGGTATTTTCTAAAGACTCTCCGTACTTTGAATAACCTCCGGTGAGTTTAGAAGTTGTTTCTGCTAAATCTACTAATCCTTTTCTAGCAACAGATAAAAGTTTAGAATATTCTTCCTGTGTCTTTTCTAATTTTGCAGTAGCCTTATCTAAATCATTTAACCCAGAGGCTGCTCCGGAAGCTGCAGAACCTAATGTATCTATTTGATTTGCTGCCCTGGATGCAGAATAACCCAAGTCATCTATGTTTTCCATTTATTAAATTCCATATAATTTTACCATATAAATATCTATAGTATACTATATTTAGCATAGTAAAAATCAACATATTTAAGGAATAGCATGATGGATCAGATTAACCCGTTAAAACAATATTTTCGTAGACCTGCACTTTATATACGATTACCTAGCGGTGGAGTAGGATATGCACCGGACGCTATAGATTTGCCTGATAGTGGAGAGATTCCTATATATCCCATGACTACTATTGATGAGATTACCAGTAGAACCCCCGATGCTCTATTCAACGGTGTAGCGGTTGCTGAAATCATCAAAAGTTGCGTTCCTAATATTAAAGACCCATGGTCCATTCCAGTAACTGATATAGATGCATTATTAGTAGCTATCAGGTCTGCTACAATAGGCGACAAAATGGAAATAGAAACTGTATGTACCAATGATGAATGTAAACAAGAAACCAAATACGATGTTGCACTTCCAATATTATTGTCAAACTATGTTTCAGGTGATTATCAAAATACCACAACAATAGGAGAACTGATCATTAAATTTAGACCATTGAATTTCAAAGAAGTTAACGAATCTAATATCAAACAATTTGAAATGCAAAAAATGATGATGTCTATTGAAAACATAGAAAATGTAGATGAAAGAAATGCTCAAACATCAGACCTTATCATAAAACTAAACACTATAACCAAAGAGTTAATCACTGCCAGTATTGAATTTATCAAAACTCCAGAGGCAACTGTATTTGATAAAAACTTTATTTTGGATTTTTTAAATAACTGCGATGTAAAAACGTTCAATGCTATAAAAGAGAAAAACATAGAACTTAGGGAAAGCAGTGAAACTAAACCATTAAAAATAAAATGTAATCATTGCGGAAACGAGTATGATCAGGTATTTAATATAAACGTATCAACTTTTTTCGATTAAGGCTCTTATACATGGATACAGAGAGTATTAAGAGCCTCTTAAACCAATTAGAAAAAGAAATATCAGATATCAAAGCTAATGCATTAAAACTCTCTTGGTATATGAGAGGTGGAGTAAGCTATGCCGATATAATGAATATGAGTGTTACTGAAAGAAAACTTATATCAGAAATAGTTACAGAAAACATTGAGATTACCAAGAAGTCTGGTATGCCCCTTATCTAGCCGTAACTATTCATTTATCATACTTTGGAAATCTTATCTTACATATAGAATGACCTAAAGGTCATTAACCTTATCTAATTACTCACTACGTTCGTAATTAGAATCGGTTAGTCTTTTAAACAATTCCTTATTCAGAATATATTATATAAGGAGATTAAATGCTTTTAATATCAATTGCCGCTTAGAAGCCATGGTAGTGCTGTTCAAGCACCACCAATGGAAAAACTTGCCCTGCCCGTCATCCTTTGCCATTATTACCCCACACGATCAACTTTTTCTGTCATCGTGTGACACCGGTTGCCCTATAAGCTATTTATGGGTCTGTAGTGAGACTGTTGTAGTTTATACAATGTCTCTGCAACGCATGTTCTATATTCTCAAGTAATGGAGTTGAATATAGACTCATTGAAGGTTTCCTGTTCCGAATTGCCTTCTCGGTGTTCCGTGCTATCATTTATACTACTCTTAATCGCTACACTAAGCATCATATAGATGAAATTCACGCATACTCCAGAATCCGACGGCACAACACAACTTGTACAATCTCAAGGAGGACTAACAATCTTAGTCTCAAATTTTAATACTGTCTGAACTTTGTGTCTATGTTTCTAATGTATAATTGACTTGGTGTCTACGTTTGGTTGAATTGGTTTGCCGGAATATAGTTTAACTAAATCGGCGTTATGATTGAAAAAGCTAGTCATCTCTGTTATAAGCCAATCACCATATTTTTTACCTGCGTAAAAAATATAATTATCAGCTTTCCAAGTAAGTTTAGGTTGAACTGCAACGTATTGTCCAATACGATTAAACTTCATAAAAAGAATGTTTAAATCGTCTTTTTCTTCTACGTCTAAAAGTTGACCTAGCCACGAATCAAGTTGTTTGCATTCACCTGTTAGTAATAAGTGAAAAGGAAAGTCCGCATAGAACTTACACTCTGCATTCATTTTGCTGAAACTCTCTCCCGGTACGATATCGCCCTTGAAGGATCTAATTTGACCCTCATGTAAGAATTGAGTCCTGGCTTGATTCTTGCCACCCACATATGCACCAGACCCAGGAGCACGGATGAAACTTTCACCGTATAAGTCACTAAGAAACTTAGCGACTGTTCTTTCGTATCCTGAACCTTTTGCTTTTTGTGGACTTGGCATATTATTACTTATCTGTTACAATCATATTTGAAAATTATTGTACATCAATTGTACTGCTATAGCTAGTATAACCGTTTTCTTTCACTACTTTTAAGATATTTGGAACACGTCCAGCTAGTTCTTCTCTGTGACTTACTAGCCAAATGCTCTTATGTCTACGTCTACTCATGTCTTTAAGAATAGCAATACTATTCTCAACACCCAAAGTATCTAAACCACTATCTATCAACTCATCAATAAACAATGTATTGATAGATTGGTATAAGTTTTCCCAAACATCTCTGAATGCAAAACTTAATCCTAATATCAATCTGTTTGCTTCACCACGACTTAAGTTACCAAAATCAAGTTCACGACCCAATTCTGTAATCTCAACACTTAAATCGTTTTTAAACACAACTTGATGAGGTAATCCAATCTTATCTAAGTAACTTGTTAATCTAGCATTCAAATAACTTAAGTTTTGATCTATAATTTTCTTACGAACAAAACTATCCTTACTAGACAATATATCTAACAAGAACTTTTGATGTTCCATAATCTTAGTATGCTTATTGATAGTATCAAAACTGATTTCTTGTAATCCGTTCTTTTCCATATCAGCAATTTGTTCTAAGTATGGGCTGGTTTCATTGTACTTTTTAGTAATCTGTTCAAGCAAATTGATAATCTGACTACTATGCTTGATTGCTTGAGCCTCAGTATCATAAATTGTAGTTGGTCTTTCTCCGGGCTCAACTACTGTTTCAGTTAACTGGTCAGCAAATGGACTAACTTCGTTCTTTTTGTTTTCTATATTTGTTAATATAGTTTCTAATTGTTGATTATGAATGATTGCTTCGGCTTCTGTTTTATAGAACGTTGTTGGTTCTGGTTCAATAACAAAAATCTCTTTTGCATTTAACTCATCATATTCAATAGTTTTATTAGATAATGTTGCTTGTGCATCCTTAAGCATTGACTGCTTATCAGCTAATACTTTAGCATGTTGGTCATCATGGAAATCTTGACCACAAGCATAACATGTATGTGCTTCAAGTGTTGCAACTTCGTTGGTTAACTTTGTTACTAGTTTGTTTTGATTAGCAATATCCTTGCTTAAACTAGCTAATTCTTTGTTTCTATCTTGTAGTTCTTTTAACTGAACCAAACGAGTGGCTTTATCTTTATGTGCTTGCAACTCAGTATCAATATCAATATGACTTAGTTTATCATATGATTTTTGATAGTTGGCAATCTCATTGTCTCTTTTCTGTTCCCATGCAGTATGCCTAGCAACAGTAGCATAATGGCTATCGTATAGTGCTTTCTTTTTGTTATATTCGGTCAGTGCACTATGTGCAAGTAATTCAGATTCAATATCAATCTCAGACAATCTGTCATGTTGGTCAACCAAATGCTTTAAATCACTTTCATGTGTTTTTAACCAAAGATCGTTCCTACGTTTAAAACTATCAATTTGATTTTGCATTGCAACATTGGCTTCTTGTACTGCTTTAATGCGAAATTCTTCTTCCTGTATAGCATCTTTAGTGCCTTTAATTTGCGCTTTTAATAGTTCAGCTTTCTCACTTAATAATGTGATACCCAATAACTGTTCAATGACAACCTTTTGGTCATTAGCCTTCATTGCTAAAAATGGTTCAGAGTAGGTGTTCAATGCCACAATGTGCTTGAACATATCTGGACTCATGCACAATATCTTTTCTATTTGAGCCTGTGTTTCTTTGTTCTCACCCTGGCTGTCATCAGTTGATTTTTGTTGTTGACTGTTAACATAAAACTTTAAGATGTTTGGTTTACGACCACGTTCAATTCTATATTCTATACCATTCACACTAAAGTCTAATGTTACTAGCATTTTACTTGCATTAGTACGATTAACTAAGTTATCCTTCTTAATACTATTGATACTATTACCAAATAATGCATAGGCTAAACCCTGAATAAGCGTGGTCTTACCAGTACCATTTCTAGCACCATCTCCACCTAAGTCTAGGTTCTCACCTAGAATAAGTGTTAAGTCTTTTTTATCTAAATCAACTGCTTGTGTTACGTTACCGATACTTAAAAAGTTTTTTAATGTTAGGTTTTTTAATACGATCATAGGTTAGTGTAAATCTCTAGTAAAATCTTTTTGTCAAATGTGTTACTTTCTACAGTATTGATTTGATCCATAACAATCTGGTCAACTGATTCAAACTTCAGTCCTTCAAAACCATTTTGTTCTTGTTGTTCTGTTTTCATTGGCATTAATGTCATTTCACGTAGTTTGTATTGTGGTATCAATGTTTCTTTAATCAAACTAGCCTCTTCATAACTAATGTCAACATCAATATGTACTCTGATATGA
>Ga0208616_1000229_pt1 | contig 18118 bp, 15 predicted proteins | sample CryBogCBE16Oct07_FD_184575 | JGI IMG/M metagenome (GOLD analysis project Ga0208616, IMG submission 184575) | Freshwater microbial communities from Crystal Bog, Wisconsin, USA - CBE16Oct07 (SPAdes) (version 2) | ecosystem: Environmental > Aquatic > Freshwater > Lake | place: Crystal Bog... | reverse complement strand
ATCCGAAGCTGGCAAAACACAAGTGACTCCACCTCAAAATCAATTTGCGGGCGGAGCTTCGCCAATAGTTAACCTTAACGTAACTAACAAACTTGATCCTATTACCGGTAAATCCGTAGTGGAAGTAACTGACGTTAGTTATTCTCCAAATTTGGACAAAACTGCTAATCATTCAAACGGTCATTAATACCATAACAACTAACTAAATGCCAAAATTAGTCGACTTAAAAACATCGTTAAAGGACCTTAAATTCGGTAAGGATCAAATTGGCGGAGGAAACTCCGGCCAACCGTATCAAACTTTTTCTATACCCGACGATAACGCTACTGCACTAATTACCGACTTTTGGCAAAATAACAACTCTAGCCTGGACTACCCAATCAGAGGCGGTAGTTTGATTGGATCCGATATCGGCGCTTACACTCTAAACGGACAGATAGACAAGAACAGGATACAAAAGTTCTTAAAAGATCCAAACAGAGGTAGAAACTTCATACAAAAACAAGTAGGATTACAGAGATCGAATCCTTTGATGGAGACCGGTAACGCGGACAGCAGCAACATTTTAAGCACGATTCAAAACATAATTGGTCCTATTCCAAGCGTTTTATTGGGATTGGGTTCAAATTTGGGAGGACTGTTCAATTTTACTGGAGCAGGAGGAAACAATCAAATTTACAACGACGGCAAAAATACTTTGGCTCAAGTCTTGGCTTCTGGCACAGGAGTGCACATAGAAAGAGCCGGAAAAATACCTTTCGATACCAACGCTAGATATTATACAGACGTAGTAGGAGCTCAGTTGTATTACAATACCAACGAAGTTTCTCAAGTGAATCGTTTGTTACTATTACAAAGTAGCAAATTGTCTTCTGGAATTTCGGGCAATCAGTATAAAAGTATTCCTATCAACGCTCTTGGACTTGGTATATCCCCAAGAAATTTGATATTGTTCGATTATCCTGGAGGTCCTAACTCAACTTACGGCGTAGGCAATACTACAATATTAAGATCAGTAAACAGTTCGGAAGCTTACGACTTAACGCAAGATCCTAGTTCCAATTCGCCTTTTCCTAACGTATTCACTATGGCTTACGAGCAAATAATGAATGCGCAAAACAACACTCCTCAAAGTTTGGCTTCTAACGGTCAAAATAGAAACGCAACTACTTTAAACGATTATAGAAAAGTTACGGGAGCTCCGGCAGGAAGTAACGTTTGGGACAAATCGGAAGGCGTAGACTATAGATTCTACAACAACGGTGTGGATAAAATGAACAGCGCAAACTTGGCAGCGTTAATAGCAAACGATCCTTTCGAGAATATAACTCCAGGATCTGACTCTGACGACATCATAAAGTTTGGATTCGAATGTATGAGCAACGATTACGTTGGTCAATCCACTCCGCTTTTCTTTAGAGCGTTTTTGACCAATGGAATAAACGACAATAACAGCGGTGAATGGGGTTCTTTTAAATACATGGGTAGAGGTGAAACGTTTTACACTTATCAAGGATTCAATAGATCTATATCTTTTGGATTCAAGATAGCAGTATTTTCTCAACAAGAAATAAAACCTTTATACAATAAATTAAATTATTTAGTTTCACAGGTATATCCTGACTATTCAAGCGCTGGATACATGAGAGCGCCAATAGTTAAGTTAACAATAGGAGATTATTTGTACAGAGTTCCAGGAGTTTTAGAGAGCGTGAATTTGACAGTAGACAACGGTACTCCATGGGAGTTGACAAGTTACGGTACGAACAATCAAGACGTTGCTCAAGTTCCAAAAGTAATAGAAGTTGCCGTATCGTTCAAACCAATATTCGACGAGTTACCTAGAAGATCAGTTCCAGGAAGCGATCCTACTCAAACCGTTGGATCCGCGATTGTGGGTAGAAGAGGATTCTTGAACGTTACCAGCGGTAGTTTACACGTTCCTAAGCCTATATTGAATGCGCAACCGGTACAAACTACTAGAACTACTCCTACGACTTTCGATAAAACTAATTTGACATTACAATCAAATCCAACGGGTATAGTGCCTAAAAAATAATTTTAAATGTTCAACAGATACCAAACCATATCAATACAGAGCGATCCGGTTAGCGGAAGTCAATTCTTTGCAAACGCAATCTACCCTGACATTCCCGTAACCGACGACGACGCTTACGTTGTTACTACGATGGGAGACAGATTGGACATAATGGCCCAAAACTTTTACAACGACGTAGACTTTTGGTGGATCATAGCCTCAGCAAATTCTTTGACTGGAGATTCTTTGTTTCCTCCAGTTGGAATGCAGTTAAGAATCCCTGCAAATTTGGTGAGCATAGTAAACAGTTACAAAAAAATAAACTCAATTAGATAATGGCCGGATTGGACAATAAAATATCTAACGTATTAGGCGCAGCGTTACCGTATTGGTTAAAGAGACAAATACAGTTAAGATCTCAGTACAACAATCAAGCTAACAGAGACGACCTAAACGTTTCTTACCTTACGAATCAAACAGCGTGGGTAAGATTGGTCTCTTCTGTTAATATCAACGGAAAAAATGGAATGGACCAGTTGAGCGACGACATGAGCTATTTCAAAAATACTCTTGGAATATCCGACTTAAATAGTCCTGCGGATTTGGCCAAAAAATACATGCTGTTCGGTGGAACTACACAATACATAAACGAGAATCAAAATAAATTACGATTCGGCCTTGGTCAGGACGGCGCTTACGGAATGCTTGGAGAACAGGAGATAAACAAATTCGGTTACAGACCAATGCCAGGTATTACGGACGTCAAGATAGAAACTCAAGGTAGATTGGGATCGGTTAGAATGGCCACAATCAATTTCAAGGTTTGGGACAAAATGCAGTTGGACGTTATGGACGCACTGTACTTCAAGCTTGGATACACGATGTTGTTGGAATGGGGCCACACCGTTTACATAAGTCAAGAAGCAAATTCTCCTGTACAATTTAACTACTCTGAATTCTACGCGATAGATCCGTTCCAACCAGGGATAACTAAAGAGAAGCTTAATTTACAATTGGCTCAAAACTCAAGAAAATCCGAAGGTAATTACGACGGTATGCTTGGTATGGTTACTAATTTTAACTTCTCCTTTACGCAAGAGGGCGGATACGATTGTAGCCTAAAGATCATAGGACTTGGCGCTATCGGAGATTCTCTAAAGATAAACAACCCATCTAGTTTACCCGACGTTGTTAAGTCTCAAGTAAGAGCTTATTTGGATTTGATATACAAAAAACAAGCGGAAGCGGCGCAAGATGCAATTGACGCGCAAAGCGCAGTTTTAGCTGCGGACAAGAAAAATGCAGAAGGACTAGTCAAAGGAGATTCTTATGCAACTTCAGTATCTTTGGGTAAAGCCAACAGCGATTTTACGATCGTATACGATTCAAATTCCCCTATATTATATTCTGCAGATTACATAGATGTGATAAAATTTTTACCGGATCAACAGCTAAATATTGAAAAGGACATATTTTATTTTAATGATAGATTTGCTGTTCCTCAAGTAAAGAATTTTTTAGTTGCCACTAAAAAAGCAGCGAAAGGAACTACTGTATATCTTAATTTAGATTCATTAAATAAAGAAGCTACAAATAACGCAATTTTTGCGCAGACAAATGCAAAAGATTACACAGATATTTTAGCGTATACCGATAATGGGTCTATTGACTACAAAACCATTAATAGTGCAAATAATACTACTTTCGTAGGAGATTCTTACGGAGTAAAAATTACTACGGCAAGCTCAGGAAATAAAGTAGGATATTTAGTTACTTGGATTCAATATCCACAAGTGTTTCAATCAGGAAAAAAAATTATTTATAGAGCAGAAGTTAGTATACCTCTATTTTTAACCAGTCCATTGACTAATGCAAAAATAGATTTATTCAAACCTAATTACATTAACGGCAATAGCAGTGTGTATTCTTTTTATAAAATTCACGATAAAATAGCTGCAGCGTTAAAGGACTATCAAAATGCATGGTTAGTAGATTCTGAAGAAGTATATAACTATGTAAATATAAATGCTTTTTCGCCTGGCATATATAAAGACACTTTAACAAACGATACTCCTACGTTAGGATTATTGTTATACAAACACATTACTGTACCGATACACACTATTATTAGCAATCAAAATCCAAATTCTTCAGGAACAGTATCAGTTAACACTTCGGATCAACTTATAAATTACGACTTGTACATTGGACTAAGACTTAACGACGCTGCAATGATTACTAACTTCCTTCAGACCGATTACGTAGCAACCAAAGAAGCGCAGTTGGCTGCAATTCAACAACAGTTCGACGAAAAGGCAAAACAACTAAACGCGAGCTTACAACCAGGAGAAGCCGGAAATCAAGAATCGGTAGACGCTCAAATAGATTCTTCGTTAAGGTATCAATCTAACTTAGAGTTGGCAATAAAAGCCATAGAGTTGTATTCTTTAACTCAAGCCGTTAACGAGGCAAACTTAGACCTTGGTAGAACTGTAAAGAGCTATTCTTTGTCTACTGATCCTCATAGAAAGTTCTTGAACAACATAATGAAATACGGAGTGTTCAACGGATTCTTGGACTCTTTATTCGACGGTACGATAAAGGACGATTCTACTTACGGAACCGAGGAAGAATACGTAAACAAGCTGATAGACGCTAACGACGACGATAGATTCAAAATATTCGCAAAGTACGGGTTCAACAGCTCTATTATGGGCGGAAAAATCAACGCCAAGATAAAAGACGGGCAAGTCGGAGTTCCTGCTGTAGATTACTCAGAGCTAACAACTACTTACGTAATACCGTACGAAATAAATCAACCTATCGAAGGCAGCGGGCAAATTATCCACCCAGTGTACATGCAATTGGGATTCTTATTGATGATCATAAACGCAATGTCTACGATCTACGAATCAGAGCCAATAGACGCAAACACAACGAGTCCGCAAAACAAACCGTTAGTGTATCTAGACTTCAATCCAGAGACTAATCTGTGTTTGACAAACTCTTTACAATTTACTACCAATCCGTTTAGTTTCTTGATACCACTGCAAGCGACTTTGGCCGATTACAAAACTTTGTTCTCTTCCAACACTATAGACGATTCCAAGAACGAGATCAAAGCTCCAACTTCTGGGTCCGCTTCAAAGTTATACGATCCTGAACACGATCCCAATATTTCTGGCGCTTTACCTAAATTTAGAGCCGGTGGAAACAAGGACGCTTACAGAGGAAAAACGATGAAGATATTGGTTAGCTGTGAGTACGTTCTTAATCTGATCAAAGAATTTGCCGATCACAATGGATTGAACAAAGTATTCTTAAAACCTTTCTTGGACCAACTCGTAGTAGATATGAATAAGTCCTTGGGAGCCATGAATATTTTTAGAGTTGCCTACGACGATACTTCTAACTGCTTTACAATTGTGGACGATCAGGTTCAACCGTTAGCAGAAGGCGAAGAAGCGGTTTCGCAGAACGCAATCGATACCATGCCAGTGTACGGAGTTAATTCTATCGCAAAGTCTTTAAACATTCAAACAGAGATATCTAGTAACTTATCGAACATGGTTGCAATATCGGCCAACTCAAACTCTTCAGATCAATCTGCAAACTCTACCAACGCTAGTAGCTACGGATTCATAAACAATTCTTACAGAGACAGATACATTCCTGTAAGAAAGGATTTGAGCGCAGACGAAATTAAAAATCAAAAGGCGCAAGAGTTAGCAAGAGAAAAAGCGCAATACGATTCTATATTAAAAGCTGAGCAGAAGTTCAATACCTCCATAAAATTATTTTACAGTACCATTCAACCAAACAAGGACGACGTAAGTCAAGCGACCAACTACTACATCGATAGAAGTACGAAGACGAATAACCAACCTGGTCCCACTAGATCTTCCGCAATGATTCCAGTATCTGTCAATTTTACCACTCACGGAATATCTGGATTCCACATGGGGCACGCATTTACTTTACCGTCTGAAATATTACCTTACACGTACTCCAGCAGACACACTCCAACTTTAAAAGACGTAACCGCTACCGATCCTACTTCTGACGTAAAAGTTGCATTCGCTACGGTTGGTCTAAGTCACACAATCCAAGGAAACGTTTGGGACACATCGATAAAGGGAAGCATGATTCTTATAAAGGATCAAAACGCTTTTTCAAACGCGACCATAAATACTTCGTATAGTAACGCTCCTTTATTAGTGATAAATTCAAATGCAAATATTCCAAACGCACAAGGTCAAATACTTGTGCTAGCCACTTATTATGGTTTTAAAGGAGATAAATTAAAAGACACTAATTCAATAAAAGGAATTGGAAACAGAAATAATCAATTAGTAGAAACCCAATCAGGGCAAGGCAATTCTGTCGCTCTTAAGAAAAGTACAGCAGACGCCATTGGCGTAAAGAACGGCGACAATGTATTGGTAACCATTCCAGATGGTCGCTCTATTATAGTTAAATACGATGATACAATACCTGAATACGATCAAGGCACAAGAATAGATTTCTATAATCCAAGCGCAGATAAAAACGGAGGAAAGTCTACATTTTCATTTGTCGGCAAGAGCGTATTAATTCAAAAAGCTAAATAATATGTCAGCAAGATATTATCCATCATTTAGAATAAAAGAGAATAGATCCACAAAAGGACAAGATTTTATACTTAATGGTAATGCATATTCAGGTCCTTATTATACTACTTTTTCTGGCCAAAATTTTAGTGGACCTAATCCAATAATAGGACCCAATGAATTATTAACTCCGATTACAGATTATTCAAATACTGCCTTGGGTCTTTCTTCTATTCAAGAAAGTTCAGCGCTAAAACAACAACTAATAAAAGCTACTAAAATAAGTAGCACAAATAGTAAACCTCTAGTGTCCTATTTTCCCAACCCAATCCAAAGCGATTACAACTTGGGTTACATTAACAGATATTTTGCAAAACAGATAAACAACAAAGGCTACATCACAGAAATTTCTCCAGCGCAATACACGGAAATAAAAAACGGCAATCCAGGTTACGATACGTCGATGTTACAGACGGTGTCTATCGCATGGAAATTGATCGGGCCATTGAACTCAATAAGAATCAGTCAGTACGATATTAGAGCCGGTATAATCGACACGAACAAAAGATTGGTCGAAGCTGCAAACCCCAACTTCTTCGGTCTAATAGAATTCATCGGTGGAAACTACTCGAAGTTCGCTAAACCCACTGCATAAATAAATTATTCAATGTCAATGAGATAGTATATGTTTACATCCAATAAAGGTTATAAACATGTATTTCATCGTAGAAACTATAGAGCAGTTCGGTCAAATGGAGCACACAGAAGAGTGCTTCGTTCAGCTCATATCGGGCAACGATAAATTCCACCCAAAATTATCTTACCCAAGTTTACTATATTATAACGACGGTAAAAAAGGCTACATATTTCCTTTCAAACATTCGGAAGCGTTTTCTCTCGATTTGGAATTAGTCCAAAGCTTTTTGTCCAAACACAAGACAGTGTACCTAATAGACAAAAAGTATCACTCGTATTTCTTTGATCTGGACAACACCGTAGATATTAACTTCATCTATTTGGACCAGACCAACAATTACGAGCCATTCGATTGCGATACTTTATTGCAGAACAACTATTATTCCAAGTTCGTAAACTTACCAAACGTTAACGAAATAATACCGATCGCAAAGCACTACGAAAGGTGTCAGTGTTTGTACGAGATAGTTAAAGGATTCTTTGGGCTAGAAGCGGACACAAAATTCCAAGACAGACTAGTCGATGCGTACAGAAAAGTAGAGCAGAATCCCATAAAGATAGACGAAGATAAATTCAAACTAAAGTACAGTCTAGTCAACGAAAATTGTTCCAAGCACGGAGACTTTATATACTCCTACTACAACTTATATAATTTGACCGGTAGACCCACCAACTCTTTTAACGGTGTCAACTTTTTAGCGATACCAAAGGACAAAGAGTTTAGAGAATGTTTTGTATCTTCGAATAGCTATTTGGTTGAGTTAGATTTCGATGCTTATCACTTGAGACTGATAGGAAATTTAATAGGCTACGAATGGGGAAAAACCTCCATTCACACAGAGTTGGGTAAGGAGTACTTCGGCAAAGACGAACTGACCCAAGAGGAATACTCAGAATCAAAGACTATAACGTTCAAACAACTTTACGGTGGAGTGGACAAGAAGTACAAACACATAGAGTTCTTCGCCAAAATGGACGCTTATATCCAAGAGACTTGGGAAAACTATAAAAAACAGGGCGCAATATCTTTGCCTACGGGGAGGATATTAAAGTTCACCAAAGACATGAACAAACTAAAGCTATTCAATTACGTGGTGCAGAATCAGGAGACTCTGGCCAACGTATCTAAAATAGAGCGTATAAATCAATACCTAGAAGAAAAGAAGCTGAGGACGAAGCTCGTATTAATCACCTACGATTCTTTTCTATTCGACTTTAGGGCTCACGATGGTAAGAAAACATTATTGGACATAAAAGCTATATTGGAACAGGACAATATGGTCGTAAAACACAAGCACGGACTCAATTACTCATTTTAACACAAAAATCAATATTTATACTTAATGGTTATGGAAGAATTAAAAACACTAGAATTAACGCAAGAGGCGCTTATGAATAAGTTATTTTGTAGTTTTACTACTAAAGACGGACTTGAGGAGAGATTACAAGAAATCAATAAAGAGTACAAAATCATGTACGGTAAGATATTCGTTTTAGAGTCTCCTGACTCCGAAGAATACATGTGTACTTACAATATAGAATTGGAAGGATCAAGCACAAAGATTTTGAGCAATACCATTCTTTTGCACAGAAAGAAAGAATCCAATACGTTGTACACGATCAACGCTTTGAACACTTTAATCAAATCTTTAAACGGAGGAGTACTGGACACCAAGTTTATCATTAATTGGCCAGATTACAAGAACTCTATCCTATTGACTCAGGACGATGGTCTAAGAAAGTTAAATACGTCTATACACAGGATAGTGAACGTATAACTCGAAACTTAGATTTTTTATATCCCAAGGTTAGATTATATTTACTCAATAAAATAAAATACAGTTATGGACTTATCAGCACTTAAGTCGCGTTTAGCGGCTTTACAAAATCCACGCGGAGGTCAAAAAGGCGAATTAGCCAAGACCTTATGGAGCCCAGCGGTTGGAAAACACCAAGTACGTATCGTTCCTTCGGCGTACAACAAATCAAACCCATTTAAAGAGTTATTTTTCCACTACGGAATCGGTAACAAAAACACAATGATCGCTTTGTCAAACTTTGGCGAAAAAGATCCTATCGTTGAATTCTCTCAAGGCTTAAGAAAGTCTTCTGTTAAAGAAGATTGGCAAATGGCCAAGAAGTTGGAGCCAAAGATGAGAGTGTACGCACCGGTTATCGTTAGAAACCAAGAGGAATTAGGCGTAGTTTTATGGGGATTCGGTAAACAAGTTTACATGGATTTGTTGGCTTTGACTGAAGACGAAGACGTAGGAGATTTCACAGATCCTATCCAAGGTCGTGATATTACTATCGACGTACAAGGTAAAGAAACAACCGGTTTATCTTACAACACTTCTAGCATTAGAGTAAGAACTAAAATTACTCCATTGTCAGAAGACGCGGACAAAGTTAAACAATGGTTGACTACACAACCAGACCCAATGACTCAATTCAAAAAGTATTCTTACGAAGAAATGAAGAGCGCATTGATGTCGCATTTGAATCCTGAAGAGGAAATCAAGCAGAACGCAGATTCTGTTGTAGTTAAGACTGACGAAATTGGCGATTTACCATGGGAAAAAGAAGCACCAGCTGCTCAACCTTTCACATTGAGTACGACCAAAAAAGATGTCGATTCCAAAATAGACGATTTGTTCAACTTTTGAGGTTAGAGAAGATATTTATTATAGATAGAAAGTTAGCGGAATTAACTATCTATAATAAACTTATTGGGCCTATGAACCATTGATCATTCCGCGATCTTTGTTTCCTCTGGGTCCTTTTTTATTTTATGGCTATAGTGTATCAACATAGAAGAAAAGATACTAATGAAATTTTTTATGTAGGTAGAGGGAAAATTTTAAAAAGAGCTTATTCTAAAGCAAATAGAAATACTCACTGGCATAATATTGTTAATAAGACAGATTACGAAGTAGAAATCATTTATTCTAATTTATCTTGGGAAGAATCTGGATTAAAAGAAATTGAATTGATTAAATCTATAGGTCGTCAAAATTTAAACAAAGGTCCTTTAGTAAATCTCACAGACGGCGGAGAAGGCATGATGACTTTTATGTTTTCTGAAGAGTCAAAAGAAAAAATGAGATTATCTAAGCTAGGAAATAAAAATGGAAGCGGAAATAAAGGCCAAAAAAGACAAGCACATTCGCAAGACACCATTAAAAAAATTAGCGATGCAAATAGAGGTAAAGTTCATACTAAACAATCTAGATCTAATATGTCAAAAGCTCATATAGGCCAAGTACATTCAGAAGAAACAAAACAAAAGATGAGAGGGCCAAGAGGACCTCAAAAAAATCCTTTTTTAAGAAAGAATAAAGTATTACATTAAACCAATAAAAAATAGTTATGGCAAAAGCACTTACAAGCAAAATATCAAATGCAATAAAGTCCGAGTTCAACTTGGACAAATTTAAAAAATCTAAAAACTTATCCTCAAGCAGCGTTAAGTTCAAAGAGCAAAAATGGATTCCACTTTCATCAGCATTTCAAGATGCGTTACAAATTCCAGGAATCGCGATCGGTCACATCAATCTATTAAGAGGTCACTCGGACACAGGTAAAACTACCGCTTTATTGGAAGCAGCAGTTCAAGCACAAAAGATGGGCATATTACCTGTATTCATTATCACAGAGATGAAATGGAGTTGGGAACACGCCAAACAAATGGGTCTTCAATTCAACGAAGTACCAGACGAGGACGGTGTTATTTCTGACTACAACGGATTCTTCATCTACGTAGATAGAGAAAAGTTACAGTGTATCGAAGATGTGTCTGCGTTTATCTTGGACATTTTGGACGAACAAAAGAACGGTAACTTACCTTACGATTTGTGTTTCTTTTGGGATTCTGTTGGATCTATTCCTTGTAGATTATCTATCGAATCTAACAAGAACAATAACGAATGGAACGCTGGAGCAATGTCTCAGCAGTTCGGCAATTTCGTTAATCAAAAAATCATTATGTCGAGAAAGGAAAGTCAACAGTACACAAACACTTTCGTTGCCATCAACAAAGTTTGGGTCGCAAAGCCCGAAACCATTATGAGTCAGCCAAAGATGAAGAACAAAGGCGGAGACACGATGTTCTTTGACGCTTCTCTAATCATTACTTTCGGAAACGTTACCAACTCTGGTACGAACAAGATCAAAGCCACTAAGAACGGTAAAGAGGTCGAATTCGCCAAGAGAACTAAATTGTCTTGCGATAAGAATCACATTACGGGAGTTACTGCAACTAACAAGTTGATTATGACCGTACACGGATTTATCAACGACGACAAGAAGGACTTGGACAAGTACAAGAAAGAACACAGCCACGAATGGTTACAGGTGTTGGGATCTAAAGATTTCGACGTAATCGAAGAGGAAGAAACGGACATCAAAGATATTTTTGACTCATCAGACAGCGAATAATGGAAGAACGATACAAAGCAATGTTGAATTCCTTGGGTACAACTACCGTAGAAGAAAAGGAGGAACCTTTGAAGTTAAACGACAGAGTCCTAATCATAGACTCGTTGAATGCCTTCATAAGGTCCTTCACCATTATCAATCACGTGAATAAGTACGGTCACCACATCGGAGGATTGACCGGCTATCTAAAATCTTTGGGCTACGCAATCAATCTTATCAGACCAACCAGGGTCATACTGGTGTTCGATGGGCAAGGCGGATCGACTAACAAGAAGTATTTATATCCCGAATACAAAGCCAACAGAGGTTATCGCAGGGTGACTAACTGGGACTTGTTCGACAATCAAGAGCAAGAAGCGGAGTCTATCACTAACCAGATACTTCGATTGGTGGACTACTTAAAGTGTTTGCCGGTAGATTTGTTGTCCATAGACAAGATCGAGGCAGACGACGTTATCGGTTGTTTGGCAGGAAAATTACCTGGAGAAGTTACGATAGTGTCCAGCGACCGAGACTATTTACAGCTCGTGAATGAAAGGATTACAGTATATTCGCCTATCAAGAAAAAGTTCTACCAGTACAAAGAGGTTTTGGAAGAGTACGGAGTTACACCGCAAAACTTCTTGGCAGAGAAAGTATTGATGGGAGACAGCGGAGACAACGTACCAGGCGTCAAAGGTATCGGGCAGAAGACCTTATTGAAGCACTATCCAGAGTTGGCAGACGATACGGTATTCACGTTAGACGAAATATTTGACAAAGCAAGAGCCAGCAAAGGAAACATATACGAAAGGATTCTTGCATTCGAAAATCAGCTGTACGTTAACGAACAGTTGATGGACCTAAAAAATCCCAACATACCGCAAGATTCGATGGAAACCATAGACTACATTCTAGAGAATCCAACGAAGACCTTTAGACCCAAAGAATTTGCAGAGCTGTACGAAGAGGACGATTTGGGCAAAAGCATAAACAACCTACAGATATGGTTGTTCGAGAAATTTAATCAGTTAAGTCGCTATTGCTGATATTTATATGAAAACAATGGCTGTAGTATATCAACATCTTAAAAAAGATAACGACGAAATATTTTATATCGGTATAGGCGATAATGATAGACCTTATAAAACATGCGGAAGAAATAAACATTGGCATAATGTAGTAAATAAGCATGGATATAAGATAGAGATATTAATTGAAGATATAAGCTGGGAATTGGCCGTAGATTATGAAGTAGCTCTTATTGCTTTTTATGGTAGATTTGATAAAGGCTTAGGTCCGCTAGTTAATCAGACAGATGGTGGAAACGGTACAATTGGATCTATTAAGTTAATAGGAAAAAAACTCTCTGAAGAAACTAAGCGCAAAATAAGTCAAGCCAATAGAGGTAAAAAGGCTAGTAATGAAACCAAAATTAAATTAAGCGAAGCTAGAAGAGGAAAAAAATTTAAACCTCATACTGAAGAGACAAAAAATAAAATGAGCACAGCTAAATTAGGAAAAAAATATTCAGAAGAAGCTAAAAAGAATATGAGTAAATCTAAAATCGGAGAAAAACATAATCGTGCGAAAGCCGTTAGTCAGTATGATCTTCAAGGAAATTTTATAAAATCTTGGCCTTATATTAAAAAAGCTCAAGAAGAATTGGGAATAAATCACATAGATCAAGTATGTTTAGGTCATAGGAAAACGGCCGGAAAATATATTTGGCAGTATAATAATTAAAAATATAAATAAGTTATGGCAGTATTGAACACGCTACAAAGTTACGGAAATGGATTTCAAACAAAGGTTTTGTCGAGCTTATTAAAGCACAAGGAGTTTTTACAAAACGTTAACGATGTATTGGACACTAACATGTTCGATAACCCGGCTCACAAATGGATCGTATCGGAAACGTTAAGATACTATTACAAGTATCACACAACCCCTTCGCCAGAATCTTTACAAGTTGAAGTAAAGAAGATCGACAACGAAGTATTGAAGGTTAGCGTAATAGAACAATTGAAAGAGGCTTTAAAGGCAGCAAACGAAGACAGAGAGTACGTAGAGCAAGAGTTCTCAAACTTCTGTAGAAACCAGCAATTAAAGAACGCGATATTGGAATCGGTTAAATTGTTGGAGAAAGGCGAGTACGAAGACATTAGACACATAGTTAACATGGCCTCGAAAGCGGGTCAAGACAAAACTATCGGTCACGAGTACGAAAAAGACATGGAAACTCGATACAGACAAGAACAAAGATCGCCGGTACCAACTCCATGGGACAATCTAAACAACTTACTTATGGGTGGTTTGGGAGTTGGAGATCTAGGATTAATATTCGGAAACCCTGGTGGTGGTAAGTCTTGGATGCTAGTTAATCTTGGCGCAAGAGCAGTAGCAGCTGGATTCACAGTGTGCCACTATACATTAGAACTTTCCGAGGACTACGTTGGTAAAAGGTACGATGCTTTATTTACGGGTATCGATGCTCAACAGATTCACTTACACAAGGACAAAATCTCCGAAGTGGTGAATAAGTTACCAGGTAAGTTGATCATTAAAGAGTTCCCAATGGGAAAAGCTGGACCTGCAACCATAGAATCTCACATCCAAAAGTGTAGGGACTTGAAGTACCCACCTGACTTGGTTATTATCGACTACGTTGACTTGTTAAAAAGCAAGACAAGATCTATAGACCCAAAGGACGCAATCGACGACGTGTACACAGCAATTAAGGGTATGGCAAGAGAACTTAAAGTGCCAGTGTGGACGGTATCGCAAGTAAATAGAATGGGAGCCAAGGACGATGTAATCGAAGGTGACAAAGCGGCCGGGTCCTACAATAAGATGATGATTGCGGATTTCGCTATGTCTTTGTCCAGGAAGCGTCAGGACAAGGTCAATGGAACTGGCCGTATACATATTATGAAGAACAGATACGGCGCTGATGGTATGACCTATGGCGCTAAGGTGAATACAAATAACGGTAACATAGAGATCAATAAGGACGAAATGGACGAGGACGATCTAACCTTTGACAACGGTCAAAGCGGTCCACCAAGGACCCAGCTACAGAACAAATCCACATTTAGTCCGGACGAGAAAAACTATTTGAACCAGAAATTTGTCGAATTGGTAGGGAAAAGTTAATTAATTTTGTTTTAAAGTCGTCATATTTATTAGAACAAAACAGACACCATGAGTTTCTTAATAGACCTATTTAAAAAAGCAAGAAAAGGGGACGCTTTCAGACCAACTGAAACTCCTGATAAGTATAACGACAGAATTGCAGCATTAAACGCGGGCGGTCAAAGCACGCAAACAAACACAAGGATCACTACTCCAAATGTTGCTAAATTGTCAAACGGCTTTATCCCTAGCGATAACAACTTAGGAAAACTTCCGTCTGCGTAATTAACCTAGACCTTTACTGATTGGCCAATTATAGAGCGTTAAAATACTCTACTGGCTAGTCTATTGTGTATTATATATTAAAATTAACTAAATAATGTCTATATTTGAGAAGAGAGTGGCGTTTAAGCCATTCGAATACCCTGAGCTCTACGATTTCGTGGATGCTATTAATCACAGCTACTGGATTCATACCGAGTACTCGTACGATTCAGACGTACAAGATTTCAAAGTTAATTTGAGTAAGATCGAAAAGAACGCGGTTAAAAACGCAATGTTGGCCATATCCCAAATTGAGGTCAACGTAAAAAGATTCTGGAGCAATTTATACACTCAGTTTCCAAAGCCTGAGTTCGATGCTCTAGGTAGTACTTTCGGTGAGTCAGAAGTAAGACACAGCAGAGCTTACAGTCACGTGTTAGAGTTACTTGGATTCAACAAAGCCTTCGATCAGTTGGTGGACAACCCAGTGATTCAAGGAAGAATCGATTACCTTGCAAAGTACCTAAAGAACGCAGGGTCGAATAACAAAGAACTTTACACACTTACGTTGACTTTGTTCTCTTTATTCGTTGAGAACTGCTCTTTGTTTAGTCAATTCTACATCGTTAAGTCCTTTAACAAGCAGAAGAACACATTCAAGGGTATCGACAACGTTATCCAGGCCACAATGAAAGAAGAGAAGCTACACGCAATGGCAGGAGCTTACATTATCAACCTAATCAAAAAAGAAAATCCCGAGTGGTTCAACGAAGACTTCTACAGAACAATCGAAAGAGCTTGTAAGAAAGCCTACGCTGCAGAAGCAAATATTATCGATTGGATCTTCGAACTCGGAGAATTAACTTTTTTATCTAAGCAAGATGTATTAGAATTCACTAAGAACAGGTTCAACGAATCCTTGAAGATGATCGGCGCTAATCCAATATTTGAGATAGACAGAGAGATATTAAAAGGTTCTGAATGGTTCAACGTAGAAGTAGACTCAGAAACACACACTGACTTCTTCCACAAAACGCCAACAGCTTATCAGAAGAAAGCTCAAGCAATAACGGCAGAAGATATTTTTTAACAACATACAAACAATAAAGTAAATGAAGATCAAGTGGCTAAACAAGTATTCTAAATCGTTCTTGGAAAAGGACTACCTACTTCCAGGACAAACTGTACAGGACAGATTAAAAGTGATAGGAGACGCAGCAGAGAAAATCTTGGGCGTTGAGGGTTACAGCGAAAAATTACAACAATACATAGCCAATGGTTGGATTAGTTTGAGCACTCCAATGTGGACCAACTTTGGTACCGATAGAGGATTACCGATCAGTTGCTTTGGAGTGTATGTGGACGACAGCGTAGAAAGCATCTTAAGTTCCGTAGCAGAGATCGGAACTATGAGCAAATACGGCGGTGGTACCTCTGGATACTTCGGAGCTTTAAGACCAAGAGGAAGCGTAATTACAAACAACGGACACAGCAACGGTTCTAAAGCGTTCTTGGAATTGTTCCAATCTTGTGCTCAATCAATGAATCAGGGTTCGGTTAGACGTGGATACTTTTCTGCGTATCAAGACATCGATCACCCAGACTTCGAAGAGTGGTTGAACATCAGAGCAGAAGGGGATCCAATTCAACACATTACATGGGGAGTGTGCGTATCTGACAAGTGGTTACAGGACATGAAAGACGGAGACGCAAAGAAGAGAAAGATCTGGGCCAAAGTTATCCAAAAGAAGTTCGAAACCGGTTTACCTTACATATTCTTTACGGACAACGCAAACAATCACGAATCTGTACCTGAAGTTTACAAGGGCAAGAACTCCATCAAAGCTTCTCAAATGTGTACCGAGATCATGTTACCTTCGGACAACGAAAACTCTTTTGTGTGCGATTTGGGATCAATGAACGACTTTTACTACGACGAGTGGAAAGACACAGATTGCGTAGAGGTACTAACATTCTTACTTGACGCCGCAATGACAGAGTTTATCGAGAAAGCTTCCAAGGTAAAATTCTTGTCCAGAGCCGTATCGTTCTCTCAAAAGCACAGAGCTCTAGGAATCGGCAGATTGGGTTACCACTCTTTGTTACAAAGCAAGATGATTCCATTTGAAAGTTTACAAGCAAGGAACATAAACATTGAAATTCAGAAAAATATATACGACAATTCTTTGAAAGCATCTAAGAAATTAGCTGAAATGTTTGGAGAATGTGAAATGACAAAAGGCCTTGGTAGAAGAAACACTACAACTCAAGCAATTGCGCCAACGACTTCTTCTGCTTTCATCATGCAAGTTTCACAAAGCATCGAACCTTGGATGAGCAACTATATGATCAAGGATTTGTCCAAAGGTAAGTTCGTAATTAAGAACGTATTTTTAGAAAAATTATTACAAGAAAAAGGCCAAAACACCGAAGAAGTTTGGGAAAGTATCCAAAAACAACAAGGTAGCGTTTTACACCTTGACTTCTTGACCGAAGACGAAAAGCTTGTCTTTAAAACTGCCAGAGAAATATCTCAAACCGAAATTATAGTTCAGGCAGCTCACCGACAAAAATACATCGATCAAGGTCAATCTTTAAATTTATTCATTACATCAGACACGAAAGCAAAGGAAGTAAACGAGTTAATGTTATTGGCGCACGAAATGGGAATCAAGTCGTTGTACTATCAGCATAACATTTCAAGTGCATCAGAATTTGCAAAGAATTTTAAATATTGTGTAGCGTGCGAATAGTCACCGGTAATTAAAATAGTATTATTAACCAGATTTTGTGTATATTGCAGTTATGACAACAGAAAATTTTTACTTAGGCATTATCGTAGTTTTATTTGTTTTACAAATATATCAACTTAGCGTAATGAGCAAACTTAAAGGTGATATCAATCAACTTTGGGATCAAATGGCAATTTTGACTGCAATGACAGCAGCAAAATTAACCGATATGGTATTAAAGAAAAAA
>Ga0208616_1000227_pt1 | contig 18166 bp, 21 predicted proteins | sample CryBogCBE16Oct07_FD_184575 | JGI IMG/M metagenome (GOLD analysis project Ga0208616, IMG submission 184575) | Freshwater microbial communities from Crystal Bog, Wisconsin, USA - CBE16Oct07 (SPAdes) (version 2) | ecosystem: Environmental > Aquatic > Freshwater > Lake | place: Crystal Bog... | reverse complement strand
CTTTGAAACTCGCATTCTTGAAGAGCAACTCAACTGTGACACTCGCTACGAAGATGCTTGTGTTCTACAAGATGAGTTCCAGAACTCTTACTGCGCTTACTAGGAACTCATGACTACTTTTATTGAAATCAACAGAAAAGACCATGCGCAGGCTCGTATTGTCCATGGAACATCACCCGAACTTGTTACGGGCCAAGCTCGCATGTCAATTCAGAAGTTTGGATTCTCAACTAACAACATTTCCTACGTTCAGTTCGGCGACATGATGTCCTACTGGGACTTTTTCCCAGCAGAAGATGGATGGGGACGCGTTCCAGTGTGGGGATTCGCTGAAGTAATTGAATCCAAAGCACAGGGATTTAGCGAAGGTCAGAGGTTCTTCGGATACTGGCAATGGGTGATGAGCTTATTGTTGAACCGACTCGCATTGACGATCGTGGTTTTACTGACGGTTCTGCTCACCGCTCACACTTAGCCAAGGCCTACAACTGGTACTACAACGTCAACATGTTCTCTAGAACTGGTGACCTCTACGACACCCAGCAGATGCTGCTCTATCCGTTGTTCTACACCGGGTTCATGATGGACGACTACTTCTTTGACAACAATGACTTCGCTGCTACTCAAGTTGTTTTCTCGAGTGCTTCTTCGAAGACCGCAATTTCAACTGCGTTTCTTTGCCACAACCGTGGGCTCCACACCGTGGGACTCACCTCGGCTGGGAATGTCGAATTCACAAAGTCACTCGGAATGTATGACGAAGTGTTCAGTTATGAAGAGATCGACAAGATTTCTCTTGCCCCCTCTAACTACTGCGACTTCAGTGGAAACCGTCACATCACCTTCGAAGTTCATGAGCGCCTAAATGAAAACCTTAAGTACTCCATGATGTGTGGAGGAACACAGTTCAATGAGAGTGTTGCTGGCATCAGAGCTTCAGACAGTGCCAAATCCGCACAAGATGCCTCTTCACTGGACATTGAAAAAGGCAATCTAAAGGGACCCAAGCCAGAGTTCTTGTTTGCTCCAACCCAGATCGCTAAGCGCACCACTGAATGGGGTCGTGAAGGTCTTCATAACCGTGTTGATGAAAAATGGTTGCTCTTTATTGACATCGCAGTTGACTGGATGAAACTCGAAGACTTTAACGATGAAGCATCAATTCTGAAACTGTATGACGATGTGTATGGCGGAAAGATTGATCCAAAAGCAGGCTACGTCTGCAGAATGGGCAGTTAATCATGGCTCGACCAGAAAACCCACGTTATGGAACGATGAACACACCACTTGTCATGAAGTGGTTTGAAGAGAAGTTCGAGAATGACGGAACCGTGTGGTTCTTTAACTTGATGAAGTACCGCCCGTTTGCCATTTATGACGATGGGGTAGTCACCAACATCACTGGTATCGAAGCTGATGACCTTTACAACCCTTCATTCAACATTGACGAAATGGGTGGCATGGTGGCCTACATTGGCGTGGTTGTTGATCAAGCGGGAAGCCACAACCCAGATTGGCACCGAATCGCAACAGTTCGCTATCCATCTCGCAAAGAGACTTTGAAGATGTTCGCAACGCCTGCGTTCGTGGAGCTTCACGAGCACAAAGACGCTGGAATGGAATTCACTGTTTGTGCGCAGACGACACCAAGTTCACCTGGCGTAGTTGTGGACAAAGGTCAGACCGTAATCATTGTTGAGCACGAAAGTACTGACGCTGCCTTTGATCCAACGTCAGTTGCGAACTCACACTTGGTTGCATCGTTTGATGTTGAGGGCGCCATCATGGGAGATGGGCGAGTGCTTCGCTCGTGGCACCAGATTCAAGTTGAGGGTGAAGTGGATGTGCGAAAAATTGCTGCACTGTCACCACATATCTCAGTCATGCTGATGACCCTTGAGGGAAACCCCGATTACGTTGATAACACCGCTCTAAGTATTCAGACCGCCTAAGGAGAAACTATGTCTTCAGACAACCCGCGTTACGGAAAAGTAAACAAAGAAATGATTCGTGGCTGGCTAGAAATGGACCGCGAAACCGACGGTCCGTTCTATGCACTTAATCTCATGAAGTATCGCAAGAAGGCCGTCTACGCCGATGGTCGTGAAAGCGACATCAGTGGCTCACAAGCCGATGACGAATACAACCCAATGCGAATTCTTAAAGACCTCGGGGCACGAATTGTGTTCTTTGGTGAAGTGATGGAGCAAACTGCAGGGGAGCCACTCTATGACCGCATTGCGGTGGTGTTGTACCCAACACGCATGAAGTTCATGGAGATGCAGCGTCGCCCTGACTTTGTTGATTCGCACGAACACAAAGACGCTGGAATGGAATTCACCATTGTGGCTTCGACGTCACCTATTACTGAGCCACATGAACAGACGACTGGAACACTGGCACTAGTTGTTGAAGAAGCGCACAGTGGTGCAGCATTTGATCCTTCATCAATTGACGGAGCGACGCTTATTGGTACGTACAGCGTCGAAGGACAAATTGTTGGAGACGAGCGCCAATTGCAGTTCGCACACTGGATCCAGGTAGAGAATACGCAAGCTTTCAAGGCCGCAACTGAGGGCAATGTACGACTTACTGCACTCACTGTCTCTCGAATTATTGATGAAATGGTCTCAAGTCAAAAGTAATTTTTAATAACTAGCTTTTCGCTAGTAGTATTGACGAATGCCTTCTTCCAAACCCACACCCCGTCGCGCCTCTGGCGCTGGGCGACCTGCCACTGGCGGTCGTGGTGGTGGGACTGGACGCCCGGTCCCGAATCGAAAGGGCGACTCGGCTCGTAGAAATTCGTCATCTGACGGCTCTAAGAAGCCGTATCGTGACCGAGATGAGCGTCCTAGTTACCAGAGTCGAAGCACCGCAAAGCCTGGAGCTGAGCGTCGTATAGAACAACGCGGTGGATACGCTCCACGCCCCGGAGACGACGAGCGCGATGGTCGCTCAAGCTACCGTCGCCGCGAAGGTGATTTCGAAGAACGCCGTCCTCGTCCATCAGGATCAGGCCGTCCGAGTCGTGACGCACGACCAAGTCGCGATGCGCGCCCGAGCCGAGACCCACGTCCAGCTCGCGATCCTCGCAGACCTGACAGCGCTCCATCTCGTTACTCACGTGAAGATCGTTACGAGCGTGACGAGCGCCGCCCTTCTGGTCCACCACGTGATCGCTATGAGCGCGACGACCGCCGTCCTTCTGGTCCGCCTCGTGAACGTTTTGATCGTGATGATCGCAGAGCTGCGCCGTCTAGGGGAGCTCGCCCGCAAGGTGATCGTCGCTCCTCTCGTCCGCGCCAGTATGAACTGACACCTGAAGAAATTGCTCGCAACAAGGCAGAAGCTTTCGCTAAGGGTAAGGGCTGGGGCGGGGTAGCTCGCCGAGGCGCCAGTGCCATTCACTCTCAGGGTCCAGAAATGGAAACCACGCTGAGTGCTGGTCGCAATCCTGATCCACTTGGAACTGAGTGGGTAGAAGACGACCGACCAAGTCGCCCGGCAGCTCCACGCAAGGCAAAAGCCACTGTTAAGTACACCCTTCCTGGTGACGTTGCTGCTGATGTTCGTAAAGCATTCATTGGAACTGCCTACATGCGCGAAAAAACAGTCGCCTTCCTCGCCAAGGCCGCCGAAGGCTATGACCGCAAGCGCTACGAAGAAGCCCTTCGACTAGGTCGCATTGTTTCTGATGCAGTGCCTGGCGTTGCACCAGTGCGTGAACTTACCGGACTTGCTGCTTACAAGGCAGAACGCTGGTCAATGGCTCGCATTCACTTGGCCGCACACTTCCAGATCACTGGTGACCCAGAGCACTTGCCAAAGGTTATGGACTGCGAACGAGCAAACATGCGCTACCGCGCAGTTGAAAAGTCCTTCGCATCACTTGAAGCCAGTGAACCATCTGCAGAAACACTTGTTGAAGGTCGCATTGTTATGGCCGCCGCCCTTGCTGACCAGCAGAAGTACCCAGAAGCAATCGAGTTACTGACTAAGGCTGGAGCCGCACGAAACCTTCGTAACCCATCATTCCGTCACCTTCGTCTTTGGTACGCGCTCGGTGACGTGCTTGACCGTGCTGGAGACTTCGGGGGAGCACGTGAAATGTTTGCACGCGTTGTTCTTAGTGACCAAGACGCTTATGACGCCAAAGACCGCTTAGCAATGCTTGGCTCAACTGCTCCTCAAAAGAACCGCAAGCGTCGTAAAACGCCGGTCTCTAAGAAAAAAGTTGACTAACTAAAGAGCGCAGTAACAGCGGCGATGCCAATGTTGCCACCGCGTGAGTCACCAACAACTGTGTTCAGCATCTTGTTCATCATGTAAGAAACTGTGATTCCAAGGTCTTGGTCCATGGTGATGATGCTGCCACCATACCCACCCCAGTAACAAGAAGCTGGTCCGAGTGGAACTGTTGCTGAGCTGAGTCCGTATCCTGCACCACCAAAGTGTGAATCAACACCGAGGTTGAGGTCCATTCCCTTGGCCTGTGTTTCAAAGATCAATTCATTGGTCTTTTCAGAGAAGAAGCGCTTGCCGTTGTAGTCACCCTTATTGGCAATAATTGACTGAACCGTTGCCACGCTCTTGGCGTTTCCATGCCCACCAGCAGCAGGAATTTCTGCAGCGCGCCACCAACGGTTGTGCGGCATGATTGCAGCTTCAGACCACTTCGGGTTTCCAAATGTTCTGGCGGCGATAGATGTTGGATCCGCTAGCAGTGCTGCAGCAAGTTCGGGGCTTGGTGGTGGTGGAATAACGAGACTCACTCGGCCTTCTTCGCTTTCGGGGAGTCCAATGTAGAAGTCTGCTCCTAGAACGTCAGCAACTTCTTGCTTAAAGAACTGTCCAATAGTTGTTCCGGTTGCACGGCGAACAACTTCACCAATGAGGTAACCCTGTGAGATGGCGTGGTAGCCAGACTGCTTGCGGTCACTCCACCATGGAGACTGCTTCGCGAGCTCTTCAACACAGAAGTCCCAGTTCGCGTAGTCCTCGGGCTTTAGCTCGACGTCCCATCCAGGAAGTCCTGCGGTGTGACTGAGGATGTTCTTAACGGTGATGTCAGACTTTCCGTTTTGAGCAAACTCTGGCCAGTACTTAGCGACTGGGTCGTTGATGTTAATGACGCCACGGTCGTGCAACATAAGCGACACGAGGAACGTCATGGTTTTAGTGGTGGACCAAACGTTGACGAGAGTATCTTCTTGCCACTCGTTGATCTTGGCTTCTTCTTTGTAGCCACCCCAGATGTCAACAACGACTTCACCCTTATGGATGACACATACTGATGCTCCAACGTCAGTACCAGCGTCCAGCGACTGTGAAAGTGACTCTGCGACCCCCGCAAACTTCTCGTTGTATGTTCCCTTGATTTCAGCCATAGGCCCCCCTTATTACTTATACGAATTTATGATGTCATGCCTTCGAGACCAACGAGGCCTCTGGCGTGTTCGATTTCACCCATGTGTCTGAGCAGGTGCTGATAGACCCAGCATTCCATTCCAATGCTGACAGTGATGCCATCTTCTCTTCCCATACGCGCAGAGAATGTCTTAGCGACTTTCTCGGGGTAGGGGTAGGTGAGTAGGACTCTTGAAAAGTCGGAAGGCTCAATACTGCCAATGAAGTTCTCGGTAGCGGTGAAAACAAGCCGCATGAATTTCTTAAATTCTTCGAAGTTACCGATTTTTTGGTGCATCATTTCATCAACGCTGTTTTCTTTACCGTGATCGGCAATAGCGAGTCCCATTTTCTTGGCCCATTCATCATTGAATTGAGGCATTGGACCACCAGCAATCCAAAGTGCGCTGTCGACCATCAAAACGATGTGTACGAGCGAGAATGCAATTGGAAGGACGCCAGGCTTTTCGACGTAGTTGACCTGTTCCAAGGTCATAGTGTCACAAGCTTCGTAGTAGAGACCGTGAACAGTCTGTAGGCGTCTGACGAATTGATCGCGGTATTCAATGTCCATAAGTAGATAAGTGTACGCACAGTTAACTAGTGGCGCTGTATTGTAAAAGGCATGGATATTGCCTCATTACTGGGCGACGAAGCATCGTTGCTACTTGACCACAAAGCCACCGCGTTTCCCAAGGAACTCATACATGTTCCGGGACCGGACTACCTGACAAAGATCTTCGATAAGACCGACCGCTCCAAGGCCGTAAAGGCCAACATGGCTCGTCTCTTTGGCCATGGTCGACTCGGCGGCACGGGCTACGTTTCAATCCTTCCAGTGGACCAAGGCATCGAGCACTCGGGCGCCGCGAGTTTTGCTCCGAATCCTGAATACTTTGACCCAGCGAGGCTTTGTGACCTTGCTATTGAAGCTGGTTGCAACGCAATCGCTTCAACGTATGGTGCACTTGCATCAGTTTCCAAGAAGTACGCGAGCAAAGTGCCATTCATTGTGAAGATCAACCACAATGACCTTCTTCGTTTCCCAACTGCTTATGACCAGATCCAGTTCGCTAGCGCTAAGCAAGCAGCTGACATGGGCGCAGCAGGAATTGGTGCAACTATCTACTTCGGAAGCGAACAATCAGGTCGCCAGATTCAAGAGATCTCTAAGGCCTTCGCTGAAGCACACGAACTTGGACTCTTCACCGTGCTCTGGTGCTACCTACGCAACGATGCCTTTAAGGTCGACGGCGTAGACCACGCACTCTCTGCAGACTTAGAAGGTCAAGCGAATCACATTGGTGTCACCATTGGTGCTGACATCATCAAGCAAAAGCTCAGTGAGACTAACGGTGGTTTCAACGCCATCAAGGTTGGAAAAACACACGCGAAGGTGTACTCAGAGCTCACTACTGACAATCCGATTGACCTCGCACGCTGGCAAGTTGCCAATTGCTACAGCGGACGTATTTCACTCATCAACTCTGGTGGGGAATCAAAGGGCGCAAGCGACCTAAACGATGCAGTTCGAACAGCAGTTATTTCGAAGCGCGGTGGAGGAACAGGACTGATTCTTGGTCGAAAAGCCTTCCAGCGTCCAATGAAGGATGGCATCGCAATCATCAACGCCGTCCAGGACGTTTACCTCGACAAGTCAATTACGGTCGCCTAGTAACTGCGCGTGACAAACGCCGAAGAAGTCGACGCTGGCATTTGGACCTGGGCCAATTTAGTAACGCTCATTCGCCTAGGGGCTATTCCTGTCTTTTTATGGCTGCTGTTTAAAACTGATCACCGAGCACTCGCCGCGTGGTTGCTCGCTGGGATTTCAATAACTGACTGGGTAGACGGTTACTTGGCCAGAAAACTCGGCCAGGTGTCCACCATTGGAAAAATCATTGATCCGACGGCTGACCGCATTCTCGTGATGACTGGGCTACTCGCAGTGTCCATTGCCCACGGAGTGCCATGGTGGTTCTCCATCACCGTGCTGGTCCGAGAAGTAATTGTCTCCTCGCTCACGGTGCTGCTGGCACTGCTGGGTGCAGCTCGAATTAATGTTCTGAAAATAGGCAAGATTTCGACCTTTTTACTAATGGCCACATTTCCCTTATTTCTTCTCACGACCAATAATCACGTTGCTCCGAACGGCTGGCAGACCTTGCTGAGAGACGCCGTGTGGGCTCTTGGCAGCGTGGGACTTGTCCTTTCTTACATAGTTCTATTCGGCTACGTCCGCCCGGCGCTCGAGGCGCTGAGGACCGGGCGCCAGGGGAGACGAGCGGCCAAAACCTTGTAGATTGTTCCCATGCAAATTCCTTCCGATCTTCGTTACAGCAAGGACCACGAGTGGGCCCAGTTACATGGAGACGTTGTTCGAGTGGGAATCACTGATTACGCGCAGGACGCACTAGGAGACATTGTTTACGTTGCTCTTCCAAGCGTCGGTGCAACAGTCGCCGTTAACGGATCTTTGGGTGAAGTTGAATCAACCAAGTCAGTTAGCGAAATTTACGCTCCAGTGAGCGGAACCATTACTGCAGTAAATGATTCACTTACTTCTTCTCCTGAAACTGTAAATGCAGACCCCTACGGTGCCTGGATTTGCGAGATCACGACGACGTCATCCGAAGACTTTGAATCGCTCCTAGACGCAGCTGGTTACGCCACTCTTACCAATAATTAGCGCCAGAGCGCTCGTTAAGAATTTTAAGTAGGGTAACTAAATGACCTGTCGCCGCTGTGGAGAAATACTCAATGCCAATGCAAATTTTTGCTGGTCTTGTGGTGCTCCTCAAGTAGAAACAACGTCGCCTGAAACTATCGCGTTACCAGTTGTTGCAACTGAAGAAGCACTGCACCCATCCTCAGCTGACACGAATGCGAAGCACGGTGATCAACTTGTTATTGCCACTGGCCTCACTGCTGGGACACGCTACGACCTAGTTAATGAACTCACCACCGTTGGTCGCGACGAATCAGCAGAGATTCTCCTCGACGACGTGAGCGTTAGTCGTCACCACGCAATTTTTACTCGCACCGCCAGTGGTCGCATCACCCTTCGCGACCTCAACAGCCTCAATGGCACCTATGTAAATGGAGCACGCGTCGAAGAGACGGTGCTGCGCTCGGCTGACGAAGTTCAGATCGGGAAATACAAACTAGTCTTCTGGGAATCAAACTAACTATGAGTATCTCTAACGGCAAACTAAAAATTGGTGAAGTGCACGCAGCCCTTCGTGAACAGTTTCCTGACATTGAACTCTCGAAGCTTCGCTACTACGAAGATCGTGGTCTTGTAGTTCCTTCGCGTTCTAAAAAGGGTTACCGTCTCTACTCTGAAAGAGACGTTGCTTGCCTTCGTGAAGCAATACGTTTGGCGCAAGAAGAATTCATCCCACTTCGCGTTATTCGTTTTCGCCTCATTGAACAAGGTCTCTTAGATGACACTCCAGTAGCACCAGCACTTCGCCAAGTAGCTCGTGCCAACCCGAGCAACGTTGTTTCAATATCAACACCTGAGCGCACGGTGCAGCCACTTACGCTGCTTCCTACTGCGCAGCCTCCTCGCCACCCTGCAGTTTCTCCTGCAACGTCTAAGTACTACACGCTCTCTGAATTCACTAAGGCCACAGGTCTTGATGTTGAATCAGTTCGCCAGCTCCAGTCAGCAGGACTGATTGTCTCTGAAAGCCTGTCAAACGATGAAGTCTTCACTGACGTAGATGTTCGAATTGGTTACTCACTAAGTGGTCTTATTGACCGCGGTGTTGATGTGCGAATTCTCAGCGCACTTCGTCGTGTGGTGGACCGTGAAGTTGGCGTTCTTGAAGACATCATTGCCTCACAGCCTTCTCTAAAGAGTGCCGATGGCGCTAGGGAAGTTGCGACTGAGCTCGCTGGTGAACTGGGCCAACTACGCGCAGCACTTCACGAGCGCGCACTTAATAAATTCCTAGGGAACTGACGCCAAACTTTTCCAGCCATTGCCGTCTAGGCTGGCATCATGGTTGAAGTAGTTCTCAGAGCAGTGCGTGTCGACGTTGGATCGTCAACTCCACTTTTGCTGCTCGAAGAAGTTGGTCCTGGAAACAGAGTGCTTCCTATCTTCATCGGAGCCCCAGAAGCTGCGGCCATTGCTTACGCCCTGCAAAAGGTTGAAACTCCTCGACCAATGTCACACGATCTTCTGGCTAACACCATTAGCGCACTCGGTGGGCGAATCTTTAACGTCGAAATTATTTCTTTGATCGACAACACTTTTTTCGCGAACCTTCGAATCTTGAAAGACGGTGTCGAAACACTCGTTAGTGCTCGTCCATCTGATGCAGTTGCGCTAGCGATGCGTGTCGGCGCTCCGATTCTGGTGAGCGATGACCTCATGAACGCCGAGGGCAAGGTCATGATGCTTGATGAAGAGAGCGAAGACGATGAAGTGAGCCCAGTTGACGAGGCTGAGCTCGTTGCAGAACTTCGTGAATTTCTTGACCAGGTGAACCCTGAGGACTTCAACAAATGAGAAGGGGATTGAAGTCAATTCTCATCTTCGTAGCTTTCGCCGCGATCTACACACTCTCCAGACACGCAGTCATTGGTGGAAACTCAACTACGACAACGCAGGCTTCTTCAATGACTACAACGACAATGTCTGTGCCAGCTGGCCCAGCTTGTGAGGGCAGTGATTTCCGCGGAGCGTTTAATCAGGGTCAAGGCGCTGCTGGAACCATTTCCTCGAGCATCACACTCACGAAGTCAACCTCAGGGAACTGCACGCTTAATGGTTGGCCAATTCTGATTCTGCAAGATAAGACTGGTTCAATTGTCAAGAGCACCCTTGTTGATGTTTCAACCAATGGACCAATTCAGTTTCCAGATGCAAATGCTAATGAGGCACCAACTGCCGTCAATCTGACTCAGAACTCAAAGGCGACATTCTCATTTGCTTACAGTGATGTGCCTACTGGCTCTCAGAAGACTTGCCCGGTTGCTTACGTGATTGGTGTGCAAATTCAAAAAGGTGGCTCGGTTGCGAGCGTTAACTCGACCTACGGCATTGGCCCTTGTAATAGCGGCCAGCTGTGGGTTAGTCCCTTCTATTAGACCTATTTCTCCGACTTTTTAACGTCTTCATTGACCCCTAGACTTAGCCCGTGGGAATAATTAGCGTTGGCGTCGATCACGAGCATTGCTCGCTTGATTTTCTAGAAAAGGTCACCGTTCATCAAGATGAATGGGGCAAAGTTCTGCGCACCCTGATGAGCCACCGCAACATTTATGAAGCCGTCTTCGTTTCCACCTGTCTTCGAACGGAAGTCTTTGCTGTAATTGACCGTTTCCACGGTGCCGTTGATGAAATCACCGAAACCATTGCAGAAGCTACGCACACTGACGCCGCACTATTTGCTGACAAGTTGACAATTCACTACGACAAGGATGTTCCAACCCACCTCTTCCAAGTGGCTTCTGGTATCAAAGCCATTATCCCGGGTGAGTATGAAGTTCTTGGACAAATTCGCCGCGCACTGGAATTCGCGCAAATTGAACACACCAGCGGCACTGAGCTCGATGAACTTTTCACTCGCGCTATCGCTACTGGCCGCAAGGTCCGCTCAACTACCAACATCGCCAAGGGAACTACCAGTTTCGCCCAGGCCGCAACGCAGCTCGCTGCTGAACAACACAAAGGTCCACTTGATGGTGCGAGCGTTGTTGTTATTGGAGCCGGTCAGTTGGCCTCTGGGGTAGTTAAGTCACTACTTGCCAGTGAGAAGGGGATTGCGAAATTGACAATTTGCAACCGCACCGTTTCAAATGCTGAGGCGATTAGCAATGAGCTCCAAGATGCTCGAATTCACATCGCAGGACTCGATGAAGTTTCGTCGCTGCTCCAGACTGCTTCACTGGTTATTTCTGCAGTTGAGACTCTTGATCCGATCATCACTAAAGATGCTGTTGGTTCACTTAGCCACGACGTCCTCATTATGGATTTGAGCGTCCCACGTTCTGTCACTTCTGACGTTGAAGAGATAGCCTCTATCCACCGAATTGACCTTGAGATCTTGAAGGGAAAAGTCGACGCTGCGCTTTCTGGTCGCCAAGAGGCTATGGCCGACGCTCTAAAGATTGTTGAAGTCGAAACAGATAAATACCTCGACGACCAGCGTGCTCGTGGGGCAGTGGAGATTATTCGCTCGTTTAGAGACGACCTAGACAAAATCATCGATGTCGAGATGCAAAAGCGCCTTCAAGACTTTGCTGATCTAAGCCCTGAGAACAAGGAAAAGGTTGAAGTACTTGTGCGCTCAATCGTGGCAAAAATTTCTCACAAGCCAACGGCTGTTCTAAAAGACACTGCTGGAACGGACCAGGGCGCAAGGCTCGCTGAATCTATTAAAATCCTGTTTGACCTTTAATCAAGCAAAGCAGAGCACGTGTCCAATAAAGAGTGGTTCGAAAGAGCCCAAGCAGTTATTCCCGGTGGTGTTGACTCACCAGTTCGCTCCTTCAGCTCCGTTGGTGGAACTCCCTACACCGTTGTTTCTGGAAGTGGCGCCTACGTCACTGACGTTGAAGGAAAGACCTACATTGACTTCGTCCAGTCCTACGGTGCTTCAATTCTCGGACACGCTCACCCAGAAGTAGTTCGTGCTCTCCAGGTAGGCGCTACTCGTGGCACAACGTTTGGTGCCCCGACGCAAGAAGAAGTCATCCTCGCCGAAAAGATTGTTGGTCGCATTGACGGACTCGAACAGATCCGCTTTGTCTCTTCTGGAACTGAAGCAGTTATGAGTGCGGTTCGCCTCGCTCGTGGCTACACAAATCGACAGAAGATCTTGAAGTTTGATGGTTGCTACCACTGACACTCTGACGGACTACTGGTCGCTGGTGGCAGTGGCGTAGCGGAGATGGGCATTGCCGGTTCCGCTGGAGTGACCGAGGGAGCAATTGCAGACACCATGGTGGCTCCTTACAACGTGGTTCCAAAACTCGATGACTCAGTTGCCTGTGTGCTGGTGGAACCAGTGGCTGCGAACATGAACATCGTCGCACCTACAGAGGGATTCCTACAGGGACTTCGCGACGAGTGTGACCGCGTTGGTGCACTACTTATCTTTGACGAAGTAATCACAGGATTTCGCCTTTCACACGGTTCAGCCCAAGACTTCTTCTCTGTAAAGCCTGACATCTGGTGCTTCGGCAAAATTATTGGTGGCGGACTTCCGGTCGGAGCATTTGGAGCTTCGAAGAAGATTCTGAGTGTGCTCGCACCTACTGGTCCGGTCTACCAAGCGGGAACACTTTCTGGAAACCCCCTTGCCATGAGTGCAGGAGCTACGGTTCTGGATCTTGTTTCAGCTAATGACATTGCAGCGCTCTCGGCGACTGTTTCAAAGTTCGCTGCTGATCTCAACGCCGCCATCACTGCTGGTGGACTATTCGCGCAGACCCCGGTGCAAGGACCACTCATGGGCCTTTACCTTTCAAAGACTGCCTTTGACGCACCGAGAAACATCGCCGAAGCAAACGTGATTTGTGGCAACGGCGTTTACGGAAAGTTCTTTCACGAGATGCTGACGCGCGGAGTAGCTATGGCACCAGGTGCGTACGAAATTATGTTTGTTTCACTCGCGCACAGCAACGAAGATCTAGCACGCACGTGTGAAATCGCTGGCGAAGCGGCTCGCTGCGTTGCTACTTCTTAATTAGGAACGACAAGCACGCGACCACGAGTCGCACCCTTGGCAACCGCAGCGAGTGCTTCCGGCAATTCTTCTAGTGTCGCAACGCGGTCAATCAAACCTGAAACATCAAGCTTCGCTTCTGAGATCAGCTTCCATGCGCCAGCTCGTGTCTCGGGGGATGCTTCAACTGAGTCAATGCCGATTAGTGCAACGTTCCTAGTGATGAACGGATACACCGTTGCTGGAATGTCTGGTCCACCAAGAAGTCCACTCGCGGCAACTGCTGCTCCGTATTTAAGGCTTCTAAGAATCTGGGCAAGTGTTTCTCCGCCTACGCAGTCAATTGCTCCATCCCACAATTCTGAACCGAGGACCCGGTCAGGCTTGTCAGCAACTTCGTCACGTCCAATGATTCGAACCGCGCCTTGATCAAGGAGCCACTGCGATTCTTGTGGTGAGCCCGTTGAAGCGATTGGCTTGTAGCCACGCTTGGCGAGCAGGGAAACGGCAAGGCTGCCGACTCCACCGGTGGCACCAGTAACGAGCACTTCGCCACCAGGCTGTAGGCCGTAGTTCTCCAGAGCAAGGATTGACTGCGCTGCAGTTACCCCGGCGGTTCCAATAATTTGAGAGTCCTTCGTTGAGATGTTGCTTGGCAATATGGTCGCGAGGCGAGAAGGGGCGTAGATAATTTCTGCGAACCCACCATCTCTAGAAACCCCGAGTCCATCACCGTGAACTTCAACCTTTGACCCCACTGGGAAGTTTGAATCCGAAGATTCAATAACTTCTCCGGCTGCATCAACGCCACCAATGAGCTTTGGCGCACGTCGTACACGGCTCTTAGCAATGGCCACCATGGTGTCTTTGAAGTTGATGGATGAATAGTCAACCTTTATCTTGAGATCACTTTGCTCTGCCGGCTCAGTACTGGTATCAGTGAGTATGGCTTCGAAGTTCGTTTCAGACTCTGTAATCAAGAATGCGCGCATAGGAAAATCCTACCCGACTACGTAATACGATTGAGTCGTGACATACATCTCTCTTAATGGGCATTCGTCTTGGTGCTATATCAGCAAACGAAAGAAGAAGCCGTCATTAGTGCTGCTTCATGGCGGGATGAGTAGCAGTGGCAGCTTGCTTCGAAATCTGGCGCCTCGCTTTGATAAGAAGTATCGCGTTTGCGCATTCGATCGCAGGGGACATGGCCGCACCGCTGACACTGACGCTCCATTTCACTATGAAGAAATGGCTGATGAAACTATTGCCTTTCTAGAACACCTCGGGGGCAAGCACTTCGTTGTGGGCCACTCAGACGGTGGAAACGTTGCACTCATTGTTGCCATGAGACGCCCAGATTTACTAAAGCGCGTTGTACTGGTCGGGGCTAATTATCACTACGACGGACTTCGTCCTATGCCGATGTTTCATCTAGAAGGTGAGCGATTCGAAGAGTGGGCCGCAAAATACGGTGAGCTATCGCCAAATGGCAAAGAACACGCTCGTGACGTGATTGCTAAGACTCTCCACATGTTTGACACCGAGCCAGCTTTTAGCGTTGAGGACCTCAAGAAGATTTCTGTGCCGATTCTTGTTATGGCCGGCGATGACGACCTTATGGAACTCGGTCACACCACTTCAATGTATGAAGCGATCCCGGGTGCGCAGTTAGCAATTGTTCCGGGAACTTCACACGCTGTTCTAAAAGAGAAGTCTAAGTTGTCGTCAAAGCTCATTCGAAACTTCTTTGAAGACGAATACCCTCCTGTTACCTACCAGCCAAGTAGGCGAGCACCGTAGTTATTCATCAGTTTTTGCTGTTGGCAAACTAGGATTTCTGTATGCAACGATCCACCGAGCGGGTTATTCGCCCCTTCGTCACTTGGTGGGCATCGCTAAGCCCAGTTCTATCTGATGCAATTTTGTATTTCGCTTCGGGAGTCTTTGCGCTTCTCATGGGCTTCACTTCCGGAGAGCCAGCTCAGTGGCACTGGGGCTACATCTCATTCACTGGATACTTCCTGGCGACGCTGGTGCTTCTCATCACTTCAAAACGGGTGAATAGCTTTTCGCTGAGAAAAATTGTCCTCATTGGCCTCGTTATCGGTGTTGTAGTTATTCCACTCAGTCTGGAAACCCATTGGCGACAAAATAACGGCGGCCATGGCTACGCGCAGCCAGAAGTATCAGTCATTGAACGCTCAGCGAAAAATGTTGTGAAGGGCCACGATCCTTACACCGTAGACGTAAAGAACGGCAAAGTCACTAACAGTATTAAAGGTCTACCAACCTACGAATCGTTCTTTCCCTACTTTCCTCTAATGAGCGTCTTTGGCTTGCCCGACGCAATTACCCACAGGTTCTATGGACTCACTGATGCGCGCATCGTGATGTCGCTACTCACCATTGCGGTTGGTCTCATTGCCCTGCAGCTCTTTAGAGCAAAGAGGGAGCAGAAGCTACGGCTTGCACAAGTTCTTTTTGTGCTTCCGACTGGTGCACTGTTCCTGGCAACCGGTGGAGATGACATGCCAATACTTGCGCTGATGCTGCTGGGTGTTGTGGCACTGCAGCGAAAACAGATCTATGTCTCGGCGCTGAGCATTGGTATTGCTTCAGCCATGAAACTCACTGCTTGGCCACTGGCGCTTGGAGCATTGCTAACGCTTCGCGGTCAGGAATTCAAAGGTAAGTGGAAGCAATTTGTCGCTGTGGCGGGCCTTATTCTTATGGCTTCGATTTTGCCATTCGCAATCAAAGCTCCACACGCGTTCTTTGCCAACGTGTTTGCATTCCCGCTCGGGCTCTCTGGAGTTACCTCACCTGCCGCGAGTGCACTGCCTGGTCACATCCTCGCTTCTTGGTGGCACCCCTTCAAACACATACTTCCGGCCGGGACGCTGATTGTCGGTGGCTATTTCACGGCTAAGTACTTGAAAACTCACTGGCCGCTATCGCTCTCGAAGATGCTGTCACTCCTAAGTGCTTGCTTTGCTGTTTTGATGTGTGTGTCCTCCACAACAAGGTTTGGTTACGTGATCTACCCACTGAATTTTGCACTGTGGTCCTGGGCGACAAAAGAGTCGGCCGATTAAGGCTAAATCTCGGCAACAGTCCTTGTTCGGCGCCAGCTAAACGGAAGTGATTAGATGGAGAAGTAGAACAAAAGGAGCCAGTAATGATTGCTACGTATTCATGCGCGAAGTGTGGAATGTCAGTTCACGCCACTTGTGCGAAGTGTGACCAGCCACTAGTAAATGACACATTGACTATTGATGATGGCAGCAAAGTTCAAATCTCACGTTGCCCAGTGTGTGAAGGAAAGATCAAGTCACCAATGTGCTGTGGCTTAGACATGAGTTGCTCACTGTAAGGCATCTGCTCTTTTAATCAAAAACGCTTCGAATAAATGAAGTAGATGGTGGCGTAGACAAGCACTATTGCTACGTTGGCAATCAACCTTTGCATGGTGTGGTGTCTAAAGAAAAGTAGATCTACCGTCAAAACAGTTGCGCTTATTGCAATGAAAAATATAATGCCAAGTGTGGTTTTCCCCATGAGCTAATTGTGAAGCCTCTCGATGTTTAAAATTGTTAGAACTTGAGCAATCTGACTACTGAATGTACTTCTGGTAGCCAGCAATCCAGTTAGTCATGAATACTTTTTGTGCAGCAACCAGTGAAATAGCTCCACTGCAGACGAGCGAATGCATCTTGTTCTCGAGTTGATCTTTTTTACCAGCATTCCATGTAACCAACCATGGCTCAGGCCATAAGTTCTTCACTGACGTTGGATTACCACCGACTTCGAGCGGAACAAGGTGGTCTTCTTCGTAGTCCGACGTACTCGTGTCTCCCTTGTAGTTATAGCCACCGTCAAGTTGGCTGTATTTGAGGTGGTACGTGTATGACTCGGGTGGCCTAATGGTCTTGGTGTAGCCAGAGACACAGATCGTTGAATGAATGTTTGACTGGGTCACTTGGGGGTTGGTGGCTCCAGGCGTTAGAGATGAGTTGGGGAGCCCCGGATCACGTGACGTTGCGGATGCAGCAACCTGTAGTCCGAGGACCAGGACTGTAAAGACCACTGCTGCTTTAGAAGAACTCTTCATAGGTTTAGTATTCCATCAAATCGAATTCAGCGACCGTACCCATGCTGCTCGGAGCCCTAAAGTGGCAATCATGGAACTTAAACAACACTTTGTCACGACCAAAGATGGTCGCAAACTTGAATTCGCAACGATTGGTAACGAGAGCGGAAAGACTGTCGTGTTTCACCACGGCACCCCAGGAGCGATTTACACCTTCATGGAGTACCAAGAACTGGTTGATCTCGGTGACTTTTTCGTTGTCACCTACTCAAGAGCTGGCTACGGTCTTTCTGAGCGCAACAAGGGTCGTGACATTGCGGCAGTAGTTGATGACGTGCGACTCATTCTTGACACTCTGGGCCGCGACACGTACGTATCAGTTGGCTGGTCGGGTGGTGGACCACACTCACTCGCGTGTGCAGCCCTTGATGCCCCTCGATGCACCGGGGCACTTTCGGTTGCTGGCGTTGCACCAAGAGATGTCGGTTTTGACTGGACTGAAGGTATGGGTCCAGAGAACATTGAAGAGTTCGAACTCGCTCTAAAGGGCGGTCCAGAGTACGAAGCTGGGATCAAAGAAGCAGGAGAGCATCTGAGCTCGGTGACTGTTGAGAACGTGACCGAAGCCTTCGGTGGACTCATGTCTGATGCCGACAAGGCAGTCTGGGTTCCCTTGTCTCAACGAGAGCGGGCTGTCTTTGATCTGCATCACGCATTCGCAGTTAGCCCCGATGGCTTTCAAGATGATGATCAAGCATTCATAAAAGACTGGGGCTTCTCGGTCGATGACATCAACGTTCCCACCTCTATCTGGTTTGGTGGCAACGACCTCTTTGTTCCAAAGTCTCACGGTGAGTGGCTCAGCGCAAACATTGCTGGTGCTTCAGCGCACTACTTTGACGGAGAAGGGCACATGTCCATCTGGATTAAGCACATGAATGAGATTGCCCAAGACATTTCTTCAAAATAATCAGAGCTGAAG
>Ga0208616_1000224_pt1 | contig 18466 bp, 20 predicted proteins | sample CryBogCBE16Oct07_FD_184575 | JGI IMG/M metagenome (GOLD analysis project Ga0208616, IMG submission 184575) | Freshwater microbial communities from Crystal Bog, Wisconsin, USA - CBE16Oct07 (SPAdes) (version 2) | ecosystem: Environmental > Aquatic > Freshwater > Lake | place: Crystal Bog... | reverse complement strand
ATGTAATCATTAGTCTAACGGTAGTAGAAATAATATATATATATTATTTCTACTACCGTTAGACTAATGATTACATAATTATTATTAGTTAGACGATTCTTTATACCACCGTTAGTAGAATCCATTTAGCGTTAGACGATTCCACTATTTGCTAATTCTCCAACTAATTCTTTTGCTAATTCTATTGCTTTTTTCATCGAAATATCTTGGTTTTGTTGGAATTACATCAATTTGTGTGATTTGTCATCAAAATATCTGGTTTTTGTTGGAATTACATCAATTTGTGTGATTTGTCATCAAAATATACGAATTATATTCATTTTATTTCTTTATCTCTTTTTTTTTTTTTTTTTTTTTTTTTTTTTTTTAAAATAAATAGTTTGTGACATATTTTCAAAAACTATTCTATATATATAAAAAATATATACTTTATCGATGTTTTTATTGATGTTTTTATTTTCAAAATTAAAAGTCTATAAAATGTTATGAAATATTTTTATAAATAAAAAAAAAAATACAATCTAAGAAATATACACTAACTACTCTCCATTCCATAAAAGTATCCATGAATACCAACCTTTTGAACCAATTTTTGATAAATCTTTATAGTGTCTTGAATAATATAATTCTCTTTTTTTATTCGCAATATCAATACCATTTTTATTCTTATAAATGAAATAATCATTATAACCATTTGCTCCACATGATAAAATATATAAACCATTCTGATCATAAATGTCTAATTTATATTTAGGATTATCACTTGGAAATATTTCTACTCCTATATGTTTTGCCAAGTGATATTGTTCTTTTGTTATTTTATACATATTATATCACTTTTTTTCTTTTGAATGTAATATTCTTACTTGTGCTAATGCATTCGATTTTGTACTACCATAAGAATGTACTTTACCTGTTTTAGCATTCTTTACACTATAAAGGGGTTTATTTGCTACTTTTCTTACTACAAATGGCATATAATATCATTTTATTTTATTCTAAATCATTCACTGTATATTGACGTGTTTTTATTGATAAATATGGCTTTCTATATTTATCGATTGCTTCCTTATGTTCATTTCTATATTCTTCAATTGTTTGTTTTACACATCTATTACTATTCATATTTGCTTTTAATTCTATACGACATTTCTCTTCTTCTATTAATGCTTCTATTTTTGTTTTACATGGCATTATTTTTATTGGTGTCATTGTAAATGAATACCATCCACCATTATCACGAATCATTTTATATTTTTGAATCAAATGTTCTTTATCATTTGGATTTTGACTTCTTGATTTATGTTGATTTTTTCGTTTATTAAAATTAGTTGTACTTCCTACATATATTAAATCTGGATTCGTATTATGGCTTATTTTGTAAATAATTGTCTTAGAATAATCTGGCATATATTTACAAAACATTATTTTCTATTAATTTATCTTCTATATAAAAAATATTCACATTTGAATTGCTAAACAATGTTTCATATTCACTCAAACATTCTCTTAAAAATGTTCGCCCATCTAATTCACTTCTATGTTCTCTATTTAATCTCAAACAATTATTTATTTTTATAGATAACAAATAAAAATCACGATATGATGTCAATGATATCTCTATTCGTTTTGTTATATTCAAATATAATGCTATTGATTGTATTATTGATACAAAAAAACTTAATAAACAATTTAATACTGATACTAAACTTTGATTCATATAAGAAGTTAATCCAACAGCGAAAATTGAATTAATACCACTTATAATGATAACAGGGATTTGAAAATATTTTTGTATCTGTATTAATTGTAAATATTCTTTTCTTGCTATTTCACATCTTACTACTGAGTTTTTTTCAATATTTTCTAATTGTGTTTCTAAATCTGTACTCCAATTATGTTCATCTGTTGTATCACTTTTTGTTTCATCCATATATTTACATACGAAACTTTAATGGAGCATGCTTACGATGTCGTCTAAGTCCTTCTCCTAAAATTGGCAATTCATCTTCTTCTAATTTTTTGAAAAGTCCTCCTTTACCATGAGCATGATGTCCATGATGAGCATTGTGAGCATGATGAGCGTGATGACTTTTAGAATGAACCATGTGTTGTAAATGCCTATATTTAGCGAAATGCTTGTGAGAAATACCCATTGCTGACATAAGATGCATAACTTAATCAAACATTTTTTTTTCGAATCAATAAAGTAATTGCTACATTTGGGTCTTGCGCTGATATTGTATTTAGATTCTGATCAGTAAGTAACAATGTAAAATTACTATATGTTCCATCTGCTATAGAAATCCATTTTTCAAACGATGGAGCATATGTAATATTACTTCCAAAAGTCGTATTTATTGGAAATCCATCTAATATATCACTTGGAATTGTAACATTATTTTTCAATATACTACATCTTAATACAAGTGAATTAATTGTTGAACCTTGTGGTGTTGATGTACTATTCTTAGTATAAGTGGTTGTCTGTTGTGGGGACGGATATGTTCCTGCTGGATATCCTATAATAGTTCCAATACTTCCACTAGATGGAATCACTAATTGTGGCGTATATCCTGTTGTTGGTAATCCTCCTACAGTTGAATAAAATCCTGTCGATGCATAACTATAACCTGTTGCTAAACTTGTAGGAACTGGAAGACATACTATTTGAACAGCATAATATGCCACATTTACTGCTATCGTAAAATAATATACATTTTGAGATGAACTATTTACTAAATATAAACCTGATGCTATACATTGATTTTGAATATAGTTATTAATATCACTTATTTGATAAAAACCTGCTGGTAAAGTAATATTTAACGTTGTTGTTGTTGATCCTGTTGGAAATATTAATGAAAAGTTTTGATTATTGTAAAATTGTGATACATTAAAAAAACTATATGGAATTGCTAAAGCAGATACACACATTTCCATATCTTTTGCTACAAAATTACCTCCAAGAAAATTATATTTAAAATTAGTATTACTTGTTCCTATAACATTTGAACTATTTAAAACAAGTGTGAAAGCCATTATTTTATAATAATATTTTATTTATTTATATTATGTCTGCCTCGAATCCTCCTACATATGTTGTTTCTATCTATAATCCATCATTTTTTACTACAACAACAACTGGACTTACTCAAGGTCAAGCAAATGGTTTATATTTACAAAAAACAGTAAGTGATACGGCAACTGTTTTAGAAACTTTTTCTGGTGGTATTGCTACAGATACATTAAATACTACATCTCCCGCAAATACTTTACAGATTGGTAATTCAGGTAATAGTGGAAGAATTATTATATCTACAATTAGCACATCAAATAGTGATACAACTCCTGCTATTTCTATTGGAACTGATGTAGGAACAAGAACAATTAAAATAAATAATTCTTCAAACTCTGTTCATTTGAGTTCTATTGATTGTAAAAGTTCATCTATTAATAATATTGCTAATGGAACTGGCGATGTTAATATTGGCGATTTACAAACATCAGGAGCAATTAGTATTGGTTGTGGTGCTTCGAGATTAAGTACTGGTGGTTCTCTTGGAACTATTAATATTGGGACTTCATCTGGGAACAATCCATATGCTATAAATATTGGAAATGTAAATACTCCTTTAACATGTAATGGTTCATTATCATCAACTGGATTAATTACAGCAAATGGTGGCTTATATGTAAGTGGAAATAATAATATAACATTAGGAACTGGAAGTGTAGTACCAACTTCAACACAATTAGGATATAAAGTAGCATCAACACGTTTAGGTGTATCTACTGATGTTTTAGCATCTGGTATAACCAAATCATTAGCATCACTTGCTATACCATCTGCGGGTGTTTATTATGTATTTGGTCAATTTAGTCCAACTGTTTCTGGTGCTACAATAACTCTTATAGGTCAAAATATAAGTGATACATTGAATACATTTGCTACTTCATTAGTAAATAATTCATTTGGCGGATTAGCATCAACTGTTGCATATACTGTTCCCGTATGTGCTCCATTATCATTTACAACTGCTACAACTATTTATTTAAATTGGAATAGTCAATATACAGGCGGTTCAGTTACATCAGGTGTTACTGCTAATATTATATTTTATGCTATAAGAATGGCTTAATTAAAAATATTATTATAATATAATGTCTGCTTCAAATCCCCCAACTTATGTTGTTTCGATTTATAATCCGTCATTTTTTACAACTTCTACTACTGGTCTTACTGTAGGACAGGCTAATTCTTTATATTTATCAAAAACAGTAGCCGATACGGCTTCAGGAATAGAAACATTTACTTCGGGAACTAAATCAAGTAATTATGATGTTGTTACGCCATCGAGTGTAATGCTTATTGGAACATCTCAAACAAGTTCATTTATGGCGATTGGTTGTGCTGATAGTCGTTCTGGAAATATTACTTTAGCAAGTGGAGCAACTCAATCTGCAAATGTTAATTTATGTATTGGAGCAACAAATACTGGTAGTGTTAATATTGCTACTGGAGCAACAAATAGTGGAGCAGTTCATATTTCTGATGGTGCTAACAATAGTGGAGCAGTTAATATTGCTAATGCTACAACAAATACAGGGGCTATTCATATTGGTGATAATGGTTTAGGTGCTGCAAGTACTATTACTATTGGTTCTTCTACAATGCCTACTACGATTGGTTCGGCGACATTAACATTGCCTACTATTAGTTTATCTTATGCTACTATACCTACATTTACAACTGCACAAATTGGATATACATATCCAATATCTTGTAGTGCTTCTGGAACATTTACATCTGGAACAGCAATATTATATGGTACTCAATTAGTTTCAATACAAGGTGTTTATTTAATTAATTGTACTGGAACAGCACTTGCTAATTGTGTAATGACATCAAAACAATCAAGTATTACAGCAGATACATTATTACCTCCAGCTTCAACTACTATAGCCCAAAATGTATGGGGTATGTCTGGGAATACCTTTTCTTCTGGAAATAGTGAATCAATGAATCTTACAGCAGTTTTTTCAGTTGTTAAAAATACAACATTTAATTTCTATTTAAATTATATTTTTACTGGAACTTCAATGACAACTACAACTTCTGGATTTCGTATGACAGTTACTAGAATTGCATAATTAATCTCTGTATTATATATAATGTCAGGCAATGCTTATCCTCCACCATTATATGATTTTCCATCTTTAGATTTTAATCCTACTATTTTTGAAACTACATCTACATCAGGATCAGGTCTTACTCAAAGTCAAGCAAATGCTTTATATCTTCAAAAAACAGTAGCAGATACAGCAACAGCACAAGAAACATTTTCTGGTGGTATTTTAGTATCAACAGTAGATGGGACAGGTAATTTATCATTAGGACAATTAACAAGTGGTAATGTATATATTGGTAATAATTCATTTTCTACTTATTTTGGAAGTGGAACTGTATATGGTGATGATATTGAAACTCTTTATTTAGGAACAAATCAAATTGAACCATATGGATTTCATAATATTATTATTGGTTCAAGTCTTGGTAGTGGTTATTCTATTTTAATTGGAACTGCTCTTTCAACATTAGAAAATTATGGAACAACAATATTTGATGGACTTGTTACATGTGTTTCTAATATAACAATGCCTACTAAATCAGCATCTGATAATTCTACTTATGGAGCAACAACTGCTTATGTTACAACTGCTTTATCGACTTTTTTAACTACAGCACATACTTTTAGTGCAACACAAACATTTTCATCTATAGTATCTCCTATTTTAAATTATGCTGGTTTATTAACAATTGGTGCATCTTCAACTGGAATTAACATTGGAACAGGAACAACAACTGCTATAAATATTACTGGAACAACAATATCATTAATAGGACAAGCAAGAACAAATACTCTTGTTTTAACAAGTGCTACAACTCCATCAATCGATACTAGTATTGGAACTACTTTATTAATTGGAACATCAACTGCTTCCGGTATTAATTTAGGTAAATCTACTTCTACTGTTGCCATACAAGGTAATATAACAATGCCTACTAAAATAGCCTCTGATAATTCAACATTTGGAGCAACTACTGCTTATGTAACTAGTGCTATTTCGGCATTATCTTCTATTTATCAAACTGCTTCACAAGTTACTACCGCTATTTTATCCTATGGTTATCAAAACGCAACAGATGTTACAACTGCTATTACATCATATGGTTATCAAACTGCAGCACAAGTTACAACTGCTATTACATCATATGGTTATCAAACTGCAGCACAAGTTACAACTGCTATTACAAATCTAAAATCAGCAAACAATACATGGTCTGGAACAAATAATTTTACTGCATTTACATCTATCAATAGTAATTCAGTTATGTCTATAAAAGGAACTACTACAACACAAATTGTTATTTTAGGAAGTGCTGTATCATCTACAGCTGGTGTAACTATTGCTTTTGGACAAACATTTAATGTTGCTCCATTTGTATTTTTAACAAATATAAACGTAAATGCTCAAGGAGTATCTGCTAACTCGATTACAACTACAAACTTTAAATTATATTCATCTGTAGGGACCCCAACTGTTCAATGGATGGCTATCGGAAATTAATATTGATAATATATAATGGCTTACAATCTCATATTAAATTCAAGCAATGCCATCACAAACAATACATACAGATATAATTTTATCAATGGCTCAATGACTATTTTAGATGAAGCCGAAATATGTATTAGTCAAATTCAAATTCCTTATTCGTGGTTTAACATTACAACTGCATATAATAATAGAACATTTCAAATCATATTTCCAACTCCATTAGGTCCAATAACATCAAATATTACATTAAATCAAGGATTTTTTTCAGTAACAGATATTAATGCATATATTCAACAGTTTTGTATTACAAATGGATTTTATTTAATTAATTCATCAGGACAATATGTCTATTATTTAACACTTTTATATAACATTAATACATATGGAGTTCAACTCATTACAACTTTGGTGCCTACTTCATTACCATCAGGATATACCGAGCCAAGTAATTGGATTGGTTATTATTCTACTTCTTTATGTCCTCAATTGGTTATTTTAAATAATAATTTTGGTAAAGTAATAGGTTTCAATCAAGGAACATATCCATCTGTAAATACTTCAAATGCTTCGACATTAAATCAAATTATTCCAATTGGTTCTAATGTAAATAGTTTAATTATAAGATGCTCGTTAGTTGATAATCCATGTGGTGTTCCAACTGATATTTTAGATACACTTCCTATTACATCATCTTTTGGTACAAATATTAATTATCAACCTACTGCTCTTAAATGGATTAAAATGAGTCCTGGTATATATCAATATTTAATCATCTATTTTTTAGATCAGAATTATAACTCTTTAGCAATGCTAGATACAAATGTTACTATTAGTTTATTAATACGAAATAAAGGTAAAGAAGTTCCAATTTTTCAAAAATTAAATGTTAGGATTTAGTATGGATAAAATTAAGAATCATTATGTTGGATTACCAAAACAAAAAACTGATTCTACTTTCAAAAAACATCACATTTTGCCAAATAGCATGATTGTTGTTATTGGTGGGACTGGAGTTGGAAAAACTAATGCTGTTTATGATATGATTAAACGTATGGATGGTTCATTCTATGAAATTATTGTTTTTAATCCTGTATCTACTGATGAACCTATTTATAATTTATTAAAAAAAAATGTACCAGATACTGAACTTATTAGTGACATTAATGAATTACCATCTTTAAAAGATTTTGAAGAAGATAAATCGAAACATAAACTATTAATTGTTGATGATTTTATTAATATGTCTAAAAAAGATTTCAAAAAAATTAACGAATATTTCACAGGTGGACGTAAGGCTGGATTCACAGTAGTTGCCTTATGTCAAAATTATACAAGTGTTCCAAAAGTGATCACAAGAAATGCCAACTATTTTATGATTTTTAAACTAAATGATAATACTACAATACAAAACATTGCCAGAAATCATAATATTCATAATATTAAAAAAGAAATATTCAGAGAAATGTATGATGATGCTGTAAAAGAACCATTTAGTTTTTTAATGGTAGATATGAAAGGACACAAAGGTGGTCATTTACGTAAAGGATTTCTTAATTTTTATTCAATAGAACCGAAAGAATCATCTCATTTTCTTTAGTATTATTACTAAAAAGATTCACAAAAGTAGAAAATGCTTTCAATGGATTTAGTTTATTTTCCATATATTTAGCAAATGCTATACAATAAAATCCACATGAACTTGTATCCAAGTTTTGTATTTCTTTATCACTCCATGTATAATCATTCATTTTATCTTCGACTTCACTTGGTGCTTGAAATCCAAAACTATCAAAATAAAAAAATAAATCATTATCTTTATATAAACATGTCCAATGACTTGAACCATTTAAATTAATCACATAAAATCCATTTTGTAAACTTGGCAATTCTTGTTTTAAAAAACAACCATGATATCCTCTTACATTTTTTATATTTTTATCTATTTCTGAAGATGTTGTTTCATTATCTAAACCAACATGTAATTTAACACCTTTACCATAAATTGTATTTATTCCTTGTAATGTATCTATTGAATGAGCAGATAATGGATTTAGATTTGATTCTATTATATTTTGTTCATTATATTGTTGAAATGGATTCAATGAACTTACAATATCTCCTTGTGTATGAATATCATATTGATTAGATGATGGTCTATTAGCAAATGGTCTTGTTGCTTTATTCAAAGTAATCGTTTCTAATCCTTTTTTACCTAATAATTCTGCTTGTAATCCACCTTGTGAATGTCCTATTGTTGTAAGTTCATTACCATATTTTTCATGTGCTTGTTTTTGTACTTGTTGTGCTTCTTTAAATCTACTTGTATGCTTATATGCTTTTGCTCCACCTAAAGCATATATAGCATTATTTCCCCAATCTAATATACCAGCTGTACCCTTATGAGCAACAACAGTTTGTCCTGTTTCTGGATTTACATAAACTTTCGATGTTTTTGTAGATAATTCTCTATCTTGTTGAAAGCCATCTACATTTCTTTTTTTTTTATCATAACTAGCATTCAATAAACCTTGTAAATGAAAACTTGATAATGCTGAACCTCTCATATTATACCTTATTTTTTAAATATCTCTTTTGTAAAACTGGACTATGTTTCATCATTTCTGCTAACTTTATACGTTCATCCAGTGTAGCATTTTGTAATTCTTCTGTTACTTTCATATGTCGTAACAAATTAATACCTGAACTATATCCTATTGATTTATTCATTTTTGAAATATATGAACTCAATTTATCTGTACCAAATAAATAATCACCAATATTCAAATGATGATTTGTAATATATTTACGTGTTAATTTATCTAATTTTTTACTCAAAATGTGTCGAATCTGTCCATATTTTCCATTTGTTTTATAACTATTAATTACTACTTCCATATAATTTGGATGTACCAACAAATAATTACCATTTACTAAATGTTCATTTGTGATCAGCAATCCAAAATCATCACGTAATGTTAATTCATCATAAAATCTGGCTATCAAATATTCTTTATCACCTAACAATTTTGCTTTTTTAATATATTCTTTGAATGTTGGTACTTCTTCTTCCATTTTTTCTTCATTTTTTTCAATAGATGATTCTTTCAACTTTTCAAACTCATGTAGGTAAGGTTTTTTATTAATTTTCAATGGAATATTATCAATGATAAATAGGATTACTTGATATAATGACTTCTTCGTATTTGTCGAATACAAACTACCATTACGTTTTGTTGCTGTTTCAATAGCATGTATAACTATCTTATTGTCTTTTAAAACATGTTGAAAATCATCAGTTTGTAAGATTTTGAATAAACGTTTAGTATCATCTACATATTTGAGTTTAGTTGATTCTGGAATATTTAATTCTTGTAATGATTGTAAAATGCCTTTTCCTATAATATCTGTCCATGTATAGTTTTTTTGTGGTTGAGGTTGGATTTGTGGTTGAGGTTGAATTTGTGGTTGAGGTTGAATTTCTGGTTTAGTAGGTTCAATTAATCCTTTCTTTTTAGCATATGCTTCACGTCGTTTAGCATTTATTGCCTCACGATTTGCGTCGTAATGCTTCTTTGCACGAAGTTTTCCTAAAGTTTTAATGTGGACGATTTCGTCTTCGGGGTTCATATATATACTATCGTTAGATTTTATTTATATCAATTTTTTCCAAAATGTAATTTATTAATTTCGTCTATTATGTTAATTTCGTCAGTATTTCCATCCTGAGACATTAAGTCACTTATGTATTTATTTAATTCTAATTGTACATAAAAATCAGTACATAGATTCATTGGTATTCTTGATTTTTCAATTCGTTTTTCAGCCATTTCATTGTAATGAATTAATTTTTCTAAAGATTCATATTGATATCCTTTATCATGAACTATTTTGAGTGCTTTTGTTTTAGCAGATTCAATTACTTGTTCGTATGTTTTTTTCCCTAAAATTTCATTTTTATAAGATTCATATTCTTTTCGATATTTCCATTCTCTATCTTCATTATGACACATGATGAACTCATTAATTTCCATTTGATAAATATTCAAATCATCATCAAAATAACCCTTTTTAAAGTATTCTTCAGATGTTTTAGAAGTATTTTCAATAATTATACATCTTTTAAAAATTGTAAGCAATTTTGGTGTTAAAATAATAGGTTCAGATTCAATTGGCTTAAGATCAGAAATAGGTTCCTCAATTTCCTTAATTGGATGAATTGGTTCCTCAATTTCCTTAATTGGATGAATTGGTTCCTCAATTTCCTTAATTGTCTGAATTGGTTCCTCAATTTCCTTAATTGTCTGAATTGGTTTAGATGAAGACATAAACGCTATGATTTCATCACGTTGTTTTAGTTGTAGTTTCAATACTTCAATCTCATGGGTCATTTTTAGTATTTGTAGGTTCATATACTATATATAAAGATTTTTTCCTTAAACCTTTTTTTTTTATTCTTTTTCTCTTTTTAAAAAAAATAAAATGATATTTTTAAAAAAACTATTCTATATATATAAAAAATATATACTTTATCGATGTTTTTAATGATTTTTTAATTTTGAAAATAAAATCCTATAAATATGTTATAAAATATTTTTAAAAAAACTAAAAAAGACTAAAAAAAAAAGTTATACAGAAGACTCCCATTTACGTTCTCCATAAGCAGATAGTCTTTTTCTATCTTTATCAGTAGGTTCATCTATTGGTTCTCCAAGTGATTTTTTACGATGATATTCTTCCCATTTATTAACAGCATCATTATAAAGTTTATCTCTTACAATATCTTTATGAGTATTAGTTTTTTCATGTTTTAATAGTTCTTTTTCTGTTTTAAAATGAATATCACAAAAATCACATCTATATATAATTGTATTATGTTTTTTACTATTAAGATGTACTTTCCATGATGATTCATAATCTGTATCATAATTACATTTATCACAATGAAAAATCTGTTTATCTGTATTATGTTTTTTACTTTGAAGATGTATTTTCCATGATGATTCATAATCTGTATCATAATTACATTTATCACAATGAAAAATCTGTTTATCTGTATTATGTTTTTTGGTATCACAATGGGCTTCCCATATCGATGGAAAACTTGTTGTAAAATTACATTTATCACAATGATATTTTACCTTATCTATTTTATGTTTATCAGTATTACAATGTACTTCCCATTTTGATGGAAATGTAGTCTTATAATTACATTTTTCACAATGATATACGTTCATTACTATTATATAAGATTTTTCCTTAAGTATTTTTTTTTTATTCTTTTTCTCTTTTTAAAAAAAATAAAATAGTATTTTTAAAAAAACTATTCTATATATATAAAAAATATATACTTTATCGATGTTTTTAATGATTTTTTAATTTTGAAAATAAAAGTCTATAAATATGTTATAAAATATTTTAGAAAGACTAAAAAAGACTAAAAAAAAAAGAATCTAAGAAATCGTTTACATAAAAGTGTATCCAGCTGGTGCTAAAGCCTTTCCATGAAGATGATGCTTGTGATGCATACCAGCACCCATTTCATTAAGTTTAATTCTTAAATTATGTCTTCCTTTAGCCAATGCTTCTTTTTGACGTTCAGTCATAACACGTTTAGGTCTATCTTTCTTTAAACCTGAAGCATACATTTTTCCTTGAGGAATGCTATAGTTAGGTGGATATGGTAGATCATAAGAAGATGAATAAGTATCAAGAGGCATTGCTATAACTGGATATTGAGGTTGTTGAGGTTGAGGTAGATGATAAACTGGTGTTGGTGGTCTTGAAGAACGATTCATTTGTTTTTGTTGTCCAGAAGTCATACCCATTGGATTATAAGCATTTGGATTAATTGAATTAGATGCTTTATTTGATGCAGCAGTAATAATTTGACGTTTTGCAGCACCCATAACACCACGATTAAGAGGAAGAAAGACTTGTCCTACCGCTTTAGTAGTATCACGAAAGTTTTGTAATCCTTGTTGATAAGATACTTTACCACCATGTTCACGATGTTCACGATGTTCACCATGTTCACGATGTTCATGTAATTTGTGATGTTCACCATGTTCACGATGTTCACGATGTTCATGTAATTTGTGATGCTTACGAGGTCGTCCACGTTTAAGTCCAGAACCAGCAACAGCCTGAACACCACGTTGAGCAGAAGCAGTAATCAATGGTTCAATACCTTGAGTTACAATATAATTACCGAGATCAGTTCCAGTACCTTTACCATGTAGATGTTTACGATGAAGACCGGAACCTGCTGGTCCACTTGAACTTGTTGGGTGACTACCTGGTGTCATATAAGGTGTCATTTGGGCTTGTTGAGATGCTGATACATATCCGCCATGTAGATGTTTTCGAGGACGACCACGTCTAACTCCAGAACCAGCAACAGCCTGAACACCACGTTGAGCAGAAGCAGTAATCAATGGTTCAATACCTTGAGTTACAATATAAGCACCGAGGTCAGTTCCAGTACCTTTACCATGAAGTTTACGAGGACGACCACGTTTCATACCTGAACCTGTTGGACTTACTGGACGATAAAATTGTTGCGCTGGATATTCTTGTGATACACGACCACCACAACCATGCATGTGATGTTTTTTTGCGTGATGCATTCCAAGTCCTTTAACAAGACCTTTTACATCATCACGTAAATGTTCATTATGAGCAATAGCAAAAGGGTCAAGTTGTACTGTAATGGCAGTACCTTTTAAACCAGCACGATGTAGTTTCTTGTGATGTTCAGGAGATAGATGTATTTTGTGATGAGAACCATGTTTAATACGAACAGGATGGGCATTTAGAAGACGGCTAATTTGTTTAGGAGAAAGTTTCGCAATGTGTGCTTCGTGATACATAATTTATTCGAATATTTTATTTTTCCTTAAATACCTATTTAAAGTGTTTTGTTAATCTACGAAAATGGTCTTTTGCTTGTTTATGATTAATTAAACCACCATGTGCCATTTTAGCAAGTAAATGATGTAATTCTTTTTTTAATTCAGGATTAGTATTACCTGCAGCAATTTCACCTTCTAATAATTCAAGACGATGTTTCATATTTTGTCTAGTATGTTGTAATGAATTATCATGTTTTTTATGTAATCCAGCAAGATATAAAAGATTATCATAGAGGTGTTTTTCATCTAATGATAAATCCGGAAGATGAATGGGTTTATCTTCAAGAATGTCAAGAATTATTTTAGCAAATGAATCACTAACACGTACATTAGGCATACCAACAAGATGTTTTCCATTGCGATCAAGAATAACAAGAATATTTTTATAATAAAGTGAATGAGGATTAATCATAATACGTCCAAATAATGCTTTAGTAGGAAGTTGTTTTAATCCAGAACCAACAGGTCTTGCTCTCGAAAAAAGTTCAGTAATTTGAGGTTGAGTTTTTAAAGCATATGTTTCTTTAGATGGATAATATCCTGCTTCATGATATAATTTTCTAACATCTTCTACTTTAGGATTTTGACTAGATAATGGATAATTACCATTATGTTCTGAAATATATTTCTTTTTAAATATTTTATTTAATTCATATGCTTGAAGTTGATAAGGAGTTTTTCCATTAAACATTGGTAATTGACTAGATAATTCTGCCCGTGATATAAAAATAGGTTGTTGTTCTGCTTTTGCTTCAATAGTTTGATTTTGAAATGATACTTTACCAATTACATTATCAAAAAAATTAATAATATCATTTGATGATACATTTTCATTATTTATACCATAAACATCTATAAAGTTTTTTTTAAGAGATACCCAATATTTATTGTATTCAAAAATGGGGTCAAAACTATTAGAAGATGCTATTTTCAATACATTTTCAATAAGAGAAACATCAGATAATATTTCTTTCATATTTTTTTTGAATAAAATTGCTTGACGTAATTTAGCATTATCTTCCATTACATCTGGTTCAACTGTAACTTGTCCTACATCTAATAAACGTTGTCTAAACTCTTCATCACTTTCACCAATTTGTTGTGTTAAATTAAGTTTACCACGATTCAAAAGATTTAATTCATCACTACGTGATTTAAGAAGTCCAGTATTATAACGATTAACACGTTCAGTTTCTGCTTGATTTTCACTTAGTTGTCTTGGATAATCATCTATTTTTCTTTTTAGTTTTGTTGCTTCAAACTCATGTAAAATAACACCTTCATTTAATTGTTGTATTCGATTATCTATTTTATCTAAATCAATTTGTTTCACTGAAGGATCTATATTCAAATAATATCGTTCATCTTGTAATCTTAGTATTTCTTGTTCTAATTGTTTAACATATTCTATATTTTGATAATATTCAGTTTTAAAATCTTCAATTTCTTGTGGTAATGGCAATTGATATAAATGTTTTTGTTCTAATTCAATATCAGTATTAGAAGGAATATATTTAAAAATCTTTCCTGTAATTGGGTCTTCATAATTTGTATTAGCAACTTCATCTTGATATTTTTTAATCATTTCTTCAGTTACAGCACTCTTAATTTTCTGTGGTTTCCAACCAAATACTTCCTTGATAGAGTTTTTACTGATTTTTTGTAATTGTGCTTCGATTCCTAAATCACGTAGATCATAATCTTCGGCTGTTCTATAAAGTGGTTTTACTTCTTGATGATGTGAAAACTTTACTTTTTCATAATCAATTTGTTTAGGAATAGAAGCAAGTGATAATTTTTCAAGTTTTGAATCAATCGATTCATCTCGTTTCCATAAATTGCTGGAGTCCATACCATAATAGCGGAAATTATTTTTATAGAGAATAATGAATTAAGGAAAAAATATTATCTTTATAAATAAGTATGAACTCGGACAACTACGAATATTCCAAGTCTTCTAACCCTCAATCTGTTGATGCTTATAGTTGTTATACTGATAAGCAGTGGAACTATACAAATGATATAAATCAAGGCGTTTATAGTAACAACTCTGGACTAACCCAAGTCCAATTTGACATGTCATCCATTTACAATTCAAATGGCTTCGTTGATACGAGCGACCTCTATTTAACCATCCCAATCGTAATGACTGCTGCATTTTCAACTGCTGCAGGAGTAACTGTAACTCCAGTTTCAGGAAATAATGCTTTGCTTACTATGAAGTCTAATTATCAGAATCTTGTCCATCAGATTGAGATTCAGTGTGATGGTAAAACAATTAATGAAACTCAACCTTTTGTAAATGTATTTCAGAACTTTCGTATGCTTTCGCAAATGTCTGTAGGAGATTTACAGGCTGCAGGAACAAGTTTAGGATTTTCAAGTACTTTGGATAATGAAAAATCAGTCCAATTCAATTCTTTAGCAGGTGCTGCAGCAGGTTCAGCAGGTCAAGGACTTTGTAATAACATTCCATTTGTATCTTCAACTGTTGTTGGTGGTGATTTTACTCCAGTTGAAGGAGTAAATCAAAATAAAAATTGTGTAAATACTGCTATCACAAAACGTATTTCTCGAATTGTAGATACTACTGCAGCAATTGGAGCAAGCAACAATAAATTATATGGTACTGCTGGAGCAACTGGTACTGGTAGTTTTATTATGTCGGCAACCAATTTGGCTACAGAGTTTAAGCCATATTACACAGTTGTAGGAAACGTGATGATTTGGTATGATGTAGCCATTCTTCCACTCAAATACCTTACTGACTGTATGGATAAAATTGGACTTGTTCGTAAATTATCTACTATTTTCCGTTTATATCTCAATACTGGATCATTAGCAGTAACTGTACCAGCACTAAGTACTGTTGCTGGAACTGTTGCTACATATTATGGAGCATTCAATAACTCTACTTTTGCGAATACATGCCCATTTACTGTAAACTATCTTCCTGATTATTCTACAGTTGGTGGTATTCCAGCAACAACAGCTGTTATATGTGCTGGTTTATTCGTAGCACGAGCGCCTACCACTTCAATTCCAACTGGTACTGGTTCGGTCAATATTGGTAACGGAGTTCCAAGTCACGCAATGCCATCGTGTCGTTGCTACTATGCTTTAGTTAAAATGGAACCTTCTAAAGCACTCATGTATGTCGAACAGAATCGTAATAAACTTGTTGTATATGAGCAACTCATCACAAATCAATACAATAACATAGCATCAAATGCTTCTTTTAGTCAGTTGGTACAAAGTGGTATTAAAAATCCTCTTGCTATATGTATTATTCCATTTATTTCAGCATCTACTCCAACAGCAGTTGGTGGTTCTACTGGTTTAGGATTTTATCAGTGGGCATCTCCATTTGATACTTGTCCTTCTACTTATTCACCATGTTCTCTATCCAATTTACAAATAACTCTTGGTGGACAAAATATTCTAAACTCAACTCTATTCTACTCATACGAATCCTTTCTTGAACAGGTTATGTTGGCTGATAACTTGACTTCAAGTGATTTAGGTATTGGTACTGGTTTGATTAATCAAAGCTGGTGGGAGCAGATAGGACGTGTTTATTGGATTGACTTGAAGCGTTCACGTGAGGCAGATAAGGCGTCTACTCGTAACTTGAATATTTCATTCACAAATAACTCTCAAGTTCCCATTGATTGTCTAGTGGCAACATTTTATCTTGATAAATTAATTATCGATGTAGAAACTGGAAGTATTAAGAAATAAAATCTAATTTAATACTATGATTTGTATTCCATCTTATAAAAGACCAATAATGAAAACTTTAGTAACATTAAAAGATTATCCAAAAGATAAAATTAAGATTTTTGTAATATCAGAAGAATATGAATTATACAAAAATCTTAATCCAGAATATGAAATTATAGTAGGAGTACTTGGTGTAGCAAATCAAAGACAATTTATAAAAGATTATTTTGAAATAGGTTCAGAAATAGTATATATGGATGATGACATAACAGAAATAGATGTACCAAATATAGAAGAGTTTATAAAGAATGCTTTTATAAAATGTCATGAATTAAAAGCAAATATATGGGGAATATATCCAGTATATAATCCATTTTTTAGAAAAGATAAGATAACAACAGATTTAAGATTTATCATAGGTTGTTTTTATGGAATAATCAATACAAATATTGAAAAAGTAATTTGTAATAATAAAGATGATGTAGAAAGAACAATTCAATATTATAAGCGTGATGGTATAGTAATAAGATATAATAATATTGGTGTAAAAACAAAGTTTTATGCTAAAGGAGGACTTGGATTATTAAAAGAAAGGATGCCTATAATAGTAAAAGAAGTAGATTATTTAGAATTAACATATCCAGAATATGGAAAACGTTTTATAAGAAAAAATCGAATACATGAGTTTAAACTACACAAGAAGTTGTAAAAAAAGTAACACTATATTTTTTACCAATTAAAGGTGTATTCCAATGAGGTTTAGAGCCATCAAAAATTAATCCAGTTCTTGTATCATGTGGAATATCATCTATAACTAATTCTCCTCCAGTATAATCTCCAAAAGAGATAATATATGATAAACCAACATTATGTTTATCAGTATGTTTTGGACAAACAAGATTTTTATTAATTTGTATAGAAGTATAAGTAATAGGTACATCTAATTGTTTTAATTTTTCATATACATCCGGATATTTTCTGGTATGATATGATAAACCAATATTTTTTGTTCTTCTTGCCTTAATAATTCCAAAAATAGCACCTTCATGATCAGGAAAGTTAGTCCTATTATTTTCACCATTAAACTTTTTTTTATAAAGTCGTATAGAATCTAATATATGTTCCATAATAATATGAAATATAAAAAAAATGTGTAGATTTCTTAGATTCTTTTTTTTTTATTCTTTTTCTCTTTTTAAAAAAAATAA
>Ga0208616_1000222_pt1 | contig 18619 bp, 25 predicted proteins | sample CryBogCBE16Oct07_FD_184575 | JGI IMG/M metagenome (GOLD analysis project Ga0208616, IMG submission 184575) | Freshwater microbial communities from Crystal Bog, Wisconsin, USA - CBE16Oct07 (SPAdes) (version 2) | ecosystem: Environmental > Aquatic > Freshwater > Lake | place: Crystal Bog... | reverse complement strand
ATAGAAGAAAATATATAAATTTTGTAACGTGGAAAAAAGCAAAAGAAATATATTTCGATGAATTATCAAAAAGAAAAATTGAAACATATATTTTAGTTGGTAATCACGATACCTCATATAAAAACACAAATGATGTGAATTCAGTCGATCTTCTTTTACGTGAATATAAAAATATAACTGTCATCGATCATCCTACTACTATTACTATTAAAGACATTCCGATCTGTATGATGCCATGGATATGTGCAGAAAATTACAATGATTCTATGTTGACGCTAAAACAAACAAAAGCAGATATTTGCATGGGTCACTTTGAAATAGCAGGATTCACAATGCATAGAGGAATGAAATCAGAAGAAGGTTTAGATAGAAATGTTTTTAGAAAGTTTGATATGGTTTTTAGTGGTCACTATCACCACAAGTCTAATGAAAATAATATATCATATTTGGGTAACCCATATCAACTTACGTGGAGTGACTATGGTGATCCTAGGGGTTTTCATATTTTTGATCTATATACACGCAATTTGGAATTTGTGGAAAATACTAATTTGATGTTTCATAAATTAGTATATGATGATAAACTAGAATCAGAAGAAGAAATTTTAAATAAAAATTTAGATAAATTTCACAATTCATATATTAAATTAATGGTAGTAAATAAAACAAATCCTTTTGTATTTGATCAATTCATTGAAAAATTACATTCAATTAATCCAATAGACATTAATGTTATAGAAGATCATAATGATATAATGGAAGAGATTGAAGATGATTTCATTGACGAATCTCAAGATACAGTTGATATTATTAATAAATTTATAGATTCTATAGAACAAAAGGATATAGATAGTTCACGTTTAAAAAATATAATGAAAGAATTATATATAGAAGCACTATCTATAGAGAAAATATGATAATTTTTGAAACCATAAGATGGAAGAATTTCCTAAGTACGGGATCAGTATTTACTGAAATAAATTTTACACGCTCACAAAATACTCTAATCATCGGTAATAATGGTGCAGGTAAATCTACAATATTAGATGCTTTATGTTTTGTTTTATTTGGAAAAGCATTTCGTAAAATAAATAAACCTCAATTACCGAATAGTATAAATCAAAAAGATTGCGTAGTAGAAATTGAATTTTCTATAAGCAAAAAGAAATACAAAGTTATACGTGGAATAAAACCAAATATTTTTGAAATTTACTGTGACGGAAATCTCTTAAATCAAGATTCTAAACTTCTAGATTATCAAGAACATCTTGAAAAATTTATTCTAAAATTAAACTATAAATCATTTACTCAAGTCGTAATTTTGGGTTCTGCATCGTTTGTTCCTTTTATGCAACTATCTGCATCAGATAGAAGATTAATCATAGAAGATTTATTAGATATTCAAATATTTTCTTCTATGAATAGCATAGTAAAAGACAAATTATCTAACATAAAAGAAGAGATTAATAAAAACAAATATGCAATGGATTTAGTATCAGAAAAAATACAAATTCAAAAAGAAGTAATTGAAAAGATCAAAAAACAAAATGAAACAGAAATAGAAAATAAAAACAAAGAATTAAATACATCATTACAACAAACGGTATCATTAAATAAAAATATTGAATTAATTCAAAAACACATTGATATCTTACAAAATAAAATTTCTGATAAATTATCCATTGAAAATAAAGGTATTAAATTACTTCAATTAGAGTCTAAACTTGAGACACGATTAAAGAAAATAGTAAAGGAAAAAAAGTTCTATGAAGAAAACGATACATGCCCAACCTGCAAACAAGGTATTGATGAACAATTCAGACATAATGAACTTAGTGGAATCGATAAAACAAAAAGAGAACTTGGAACTGCAATTGAAAATATCGAAATTAAAATCGAAAAAAATAATAAGCGGACAGAAGAAATTCAAAAAATAATTCATCATATACAAGAACATAATAACGAAATAATAAAAAACAATTCAACTATAGCTACAATAAACAAATATATTGCTAAAATACAAAAAGAAATTAAAGAATTGTCTTCTTACAATGATTTAGAAGTTGAAAATGAAAAATTACAGTTATTAAGAAATGAATTATCTTCATATATAACAAAACAAGAAAATTTATCTTCAGAGAAACAGTATAATGAATACGCCTCTACTCTTTTAAAAGACACTGGAATAAAAACAAGAATAATAAAACAGTATTTGCCTATAATGAATAAATTAATGAATAAACATCTAAAAGCGATGGAATTTTTTGTTAATTTTAACATCAATGAAAATTTTGAAGAAACAATAAAATCAAGACATCGTGATGATTTTAGTTATTCTAATTTTTCTGAAGGTGAAAAAATGAGAATTGATCTTGCATTATTGATGACTTGGAGACAAATCGCAAAGATGAAAAATTCTACAAATACTAATTTATTGATTTTAGATGAAGTATTTGATTCTAGTTTAGATTCTGTAGGCACAGAAGAATTTTTAAAATTAATTCAAGAGATGGGAAATGAATCTAATGTATTTGTGATTAGCCATAAAGGCGAACAATTGTTTGATAAATTTAGAAGCATAATTAAATTCACAAAAAAGAATAATTTCAGTAGGATTGAAAAATGAGCGAAATAATAAAATTTAATACAGAAGAGTTAGCAAAAGTAAATCCAACACCACCAGTTCAAGTTAAAGTATTTGATCTTGTAGGTAAAGATAATCCAATTTTAAAAGAGATTCTTCCTGAATTTAATTTTGATCAACCAGGTGTCGATCCAAACGAATTTGCGTCATCGTTAGTAGAAACTTGTAAATTACATCGCGGAATTGGTCTTTCTGCTAATCAATGTGGTTTTAGACATCGTGTATTTGTAATGGGTGCAAATGACGATTATGTTGCATTTTTTAATCCAAAAATTTTAGGTAAATCAGAAAACGAAACACACATGATAGAAGGTTGTTTATCATTTCCTTTTCTAGGTCTTAAAATCACAAGACCAGAAAGTATACACGTAGAATATCAAGATTTTAATGGTGTCAAGCATGAACAAACATTCTATGGTCTATCTGCTAGAGTTTTCCAACATGAATATGATCATCTTGAAGGATTAATATTTTTAAATAGAGTGAAGCCATTAGCTTTACAAATGGGACTAAAAAAACAAAATAAATTAATTAGAAAAATTAGAATTAAATAACTCTTTTTTGTTTTTTAAAGTTTTTTTCATTGATTCTGATCTTTTTTTCAATGCTTCAGTCGAAGGTACTTTGCCTTTTCTAGTTTCTGACATCTTTAATATATGTTCTTTAGATTTCGGTTTATTTTTAAGTTTTTTTGAAATTTTAATTTTTGTTTCTTCTGTTGTAATTCTACCAAGAGAGCCCTCGCCACCTAAAGTTTCGTTATAACCATTTTTATATGTATCATATAATTTTATAAAATATGATTCCATAAATTTTAAAGTGTGTTCGCCATCTTTAGATTGATATATAATTTCCCATATAAAATTTTCTGGTTTATATTTTCTTAAAGCGTAATAAAATGTTTGATTTCTTGTATTCAAATAATAAATATGATTCTTTTGTCGGTTTGGCCAATTTGAATCAAAACCAATGTAAGATTTACCGTTAATTATGTTGGTAGCTTTATATATAGAATATATATTTGACATAAGCTGTGTCCTTGTGATATAATTTGACATAGAGTAGATAGATGTTGATAGCATCGTGATCTACATATATTTATAAAACAAAATAAGCTTCTCAAAAAAATCAAATTGAGATAGGAATTTTCATGGAATACAAAACTTTTATTAGTAAAGATTCAACTTTATCTAAATTTTTAGATGATGAAGATGATATCATTGATGACGGTTCAGATGATGATTGGAAAAAACACTGGGTTGGAATGCCAGAATTCAATCAAGAAAAAAATCCACCATTTAAAAAATTATATCTGAATTTTAGAAATCAAGAAGATTATGATGTGTTTGCTAAATTGATAAATCAAAATCTTTCAGATAAAACAAAAAGCATATGGTATCCAAAATTAGAAAGAGACGAAAACACTCTAAAGCGATGGATAGAAGTTGATGAATAATCCAAGCTATCCAGTATACATCATATCTAAAGGTCGTGCTGATAGTAGATTAACGAGTAAATCTTTAGAACGCATGAAGGTGCCGTATTACATTGCAGTTGAGCCGCAGGAATACGAGCAATACGCTGCTGTGATTGATCCTAAAAAAATTCTAACATTACCATTCAGCAATCACGGTCTTGGTTCTTATCCAGCTAGAAATTGGTGTTGGGATCATTCAATTTCTATAGGCGCAAAAAAACATTGGATTTTAGACGATAATATTTCTGATTTCTATAGATTAAATGAAAACGAAAGAATTCGTGTCGAATCTGGCGCAATATTTAAGGCAGCGGAAGATTTTACTGATAGATACGAAAACATTAAAATTTCAGGCTTTCAATACAGATTTTTTATATCGCCAAATTCAAAATATGCACCTTTTACGCTCAACACACGAGTATATTCTTGTTTGTTGATCGATAATACATGTAAACGCAGATGGCGTTTAAAATATAACGAAGACGTTGATATTTGTATTCAAGTATTAAAAGACGGAGATTGCATATTATTGTTTAATGCATTCTTACAAGGTAAATCAGCAACGCAAACCGTCAGTGGTGGCAACACACAAGAGCTTTATGGTAATGGCACATATGATAAATCAAAGATGTTAGTTGATGCTCACCCAGATGTTGCTAGATTGGTCTGGCGATATGATAGATGGCATCATCATGTAGATTACAGTTCTTTTAGAAAAAATAAACTTATAATGAAAAAAGATATTGTATTACCTACTGGAATAAACAACTACAATATGAGATTAATAAAGGATTTTAAACAATAAAATGGAAAAATTTATTGATAAAATAAATAAAGAACATCTTAGAGAATATTTACAAAAATGTTCCAATGTAGTTAATATAGATAAAGATTTAGCATTTGATACAACATTAAACTATATTAAAAAACATAATGGTCTTAATATTTCAGAAAATGATATGATAAAAATCATAAATTTGGAAAATAAATGGTATAAATCAATAAAAGAAAATAATCCTGATTATTCTGTTTATTCTGATCCATATTATTTTTGTGAAACTTGGTTATGTTGGATAAAATATTCAAGAAGATATCTAAAAGAAATACAATCTAAAAAATCATTGTTTAACAAAAGCATATGTGATGATATGTCAAATGTTAATGTTATACTTGATCTAGGATGTGGTTCAGGCTATACAACTGGCGCATTAAAAGAAATATTTGTTGACTCTAAAGTATATGGGACTAATATTGAAAATACTAACCAGTATAATTTTGCAAAAGAATTGGGTAAAAATAACAATTTTAATATAATAGGCTCTCACAATAACATAAAATGCGATTTAATTTTCGCATCTGAATATTTTGAACATTTTAAAAATCCAATAGAACATTTAATAGATATTTTAATGAATTGTAATCCAGAATATATGATAATAGCTAATACGTTTACACAAAAAGCAATCGGTCATTTTGACAATTATGTTCATAATAATAAAAATTATAATGGAAAACAAATAAGTAAATTATTCAATTCTACTTTAATTAAAGAAGGATATGAAAAGGTTAAAACAAAATGTTGGAACAATAGACCAATGTATTGGAAGAAAATAAAATATAATCAACTACCTATTTGACTTTGATCTTGTTATGATTTATAATAGATGTATTATTCACACAAATTGAATTGACAATGGAGTAACTATGGAAATTAGTATAAAAACAGATGAATTAAAAACAAAGAGTTTATTTGTAGCAACGCCTATGTATGGTGGTATGAATCACGGTTTGTACATGAAAGCATGTTTAGATTTGCAAGGTATGTGTATTCAATATGGCATTCAAGTTAAATTTTCGTTTTTGTTTAACGAATCATTAATTACTCGTGCAAGAAATTATCTAGTTGATGAATTTATTCATCGTTCAGATAGCACTCATCTTTTATTCTTAGATTCAGACATTAGTTTCAATCCTCAAGATGTTATTGCAATGTTAGCTTTAGATAAAGACGTAATCGGCGGCCCTTATCCTAAGAAAGCAATCAAGTGGAGTTCAATCAAAAAAGGGATTCAAAAACATCCAGATATCGATATAGGAATGCTTGAGAAATTAGCTGGTGATTTTGTATTTAATCCAGCAAAAGGAACTGCGGAATTCTCAGTTTCAGAACCACTTTCTGTATTAGAAATTGGTACTGGTTTTATGATGATCAAACGTAATGTTTTTGAAAAAATGACGGATGCTTATCCTTCAATAAAATATAGACCAGATCATGTTGGTCAAGCCAATTTCGACGGTTCACGTTACATTCATGCTTTCTTTGATACAGTTATTGATACAAAGGATTCAATTACAGGCGGCGGCTCTGATCGTTATTTGTCAGAAGATTATATGTTCTGTCAAATGTGGCGCAAAATCGGTGGAGAAATCTTCTTGTGTCCATGGATGAGAACTGCACACATTGGAACATATCATTTCCAGGGTGATATGCCTGCTGTGGCAAATTTTGTGGGTGAGATGTAAAACACTCGTTTATTATAAATACTCTTGTAAATAATAATTTATAGGAGTATTTTTTATGAACACAAAAGAAAAATATGGTTTTGTTTATATTTGGTATGATAAAACAAGAAAAATGTTTTATATTGGATGTCACTGGGGTTATGAAAACGACAAATATATATGTTCTTCCAATAGAATGAGGGATGCTTTTAGAAGAAGACCTTTAGATTTCAAACGAAGAATATTGGAAACTAATATATCAAACAAATCATTGTTATTAGAAAGAGAATATTGTTGGTTACAGCAGATAAAAAATGAAGAATTATCTAAAAAATATTACAATGCAACAAATAAAAAGTTTGGACATTGGTTTGAAACTCAAGATAAATCCGGCATAAATCACCCAAGATACGGGAAACCATTTTCTGAAGAAACTTTAAAGAAAATGAGCGAATCCCATAAAGGACAAATTCCTTGGAACAAGGGTAAGACTGGAATTTATTCTGAAGAAACTAGAACTAAAATTAGTGAAGCTCATAAAGGAAATGAATACCATAAAGGTAAATTACATTCCGATGAAACTAAGAAAAAAATGTCTGAATTAAAAATTGGAAAAGAAACTTGGAACAAGGGTAAGACTGGAATTTATTCTGAAGAAACTTTAAAGAAAATGTCTGAAAATTCTATGGGTCAATTAGCATGGAATAAAGGTAAAAAATGTCCTCAATTAACAGGAGATAAAAATGGCGCAAAAAAATTAAAAGGAAAGACTTGGTTTTTTAACAAAGAAACTAAAAAAAGAGAGTGGACTTGATGTATAAATTGTGGTACAATATATTTTGTTTATAATATGGAAAATTTTAATGAATGAAACCAAACTAACAAATCCAAAAGACATGGTAGGAATTAGAAAAGCTCCCATGTCAACTGTACCAGCAAATGTTGTAGCTGAAGTTGGTGTTGCAATGCTCGAAGGTGCGTCAAAATACGGTCGTCATAATTACAGAATTGCAGGTGTAAGAGCTTCTGTATATTATGATAGCACAATGCGACATCTAATGAGTTGGTGGGAAGGTGAAGACATCGACCCAGATAGTGATTTGTCACACATAACAAAAGCAATCACTAGTTTAGTTGTTCTTCGGGACGCTATGTTACAAGATATGTGTACAGATGATAGACCACCAAAGTCTAAAGATTTTTATCAAACTCTTAATACTATAGCTTCAAATACAATTGATAAACATTCTGATAAGACACCAAGACATTATTCTATACAAGACACTGGTCTAAAAATATAAATTATAATGGAGAAATATATGAAATTAACAAACGAAACGCTAGAAATTCTTAAAAACTTTTCTATAATTAATAACGGAATTCAGTTCAAAAAAGGTAAAGTAATTAAAACTATTTCACCTGCAAAAAACGTATTGGCTAGAGCAGAATTAAAAGATGAATTTTCTCAAGATTTCTGTGTGTACGATTTAGGTAGCTTTTTGAACGTTCAATCTGTTCATAAAGATGCTGACATTTCTTTTAAAGATAAAAACATTATTTTTGAAAGTGGTAGAAGTATAACACAGTATAGAATGGCAGAACCAACAACGATTCAAATACCGCCAGAAAAGAATATATCACTAGGCGATCCAGACTGTTCATTTTCATTGTCAAAAGAAGATTATGAATTAGCACTAAAAGTATCTTCAATACTTTCTTCACCAAATGTTGCATTTAATTCTGATGGAAAAACAATTAAAATAGTTTGTTACGACTCAAATGATAATTCAGCACACACAAATTCAACTATAATCGCTGAAGGTAATGGAAAAACATTCAATTGCGTTTTGAAAGTAGAAAATTTTAAAATGATTGTTGACGAATATGACGTTGAAATTTCATTTCAAGGCCCAATTCATTTTAAAAACAAAACTGGAACAATAGAATATTGGATTATGTCGGAAGCTAATTCTATATTTGGTGAATAATATGTTAGTTTCTCTTACTGAATTCAAAACTAGTAATCCAATTACCATTAATGTTAATAATGTAGTTTGTGTATTTACGGGCATTGATCCAATTTCAAATACAGAAACGACATTCGTAAATATGATTAATGGAAACATTGCAGTTAGTCAAACATATGATTACGTTATTACTTCGATAAAATGTGCATTTGATAATTCATGAAAACAGAAGAAGAAATTAAATTATTTTCAGATAAGACAAAAGAGATTGCACAAAAGCATGTTATTTTTGTGCAATCTATAGGATTAAATCCAACACAAGATCAATTAGAAGCAATAAAAAGATCGGAAGAAGAAACAATAGAAGAAATGAAAAATCATTTATTTTCTTATATTGGCTATAATTCCTCAAAATAATGGAGATTTAAATGACAGTACAAACACTATTTGGCACATTTACTGATGAACAATTAAAAGCTCTAAAAGGCAACATTGACGAAATGTTAGTTGTCATGAGTAAACAAGATTCATTAAAAAATGAAATGAAAGATATCATAGATGCATCTTTTGATTCTCTAAAAATTCCAAAGAAAATTATACGTAAAATGGCAAAAGTAAAATATAAGCAATCATTTGAAGAAGAAGTTGCAGAGTCAAAAGAATTTGAGGCTTTGTTTGAGAGCATTTCTGGTAAAATAGATGAATGAAAAAAATTCATCAATAACTCATGTCGTTTCACCTCGTTGCGTGGGGTATTGGGAAATCAATCCAAATTTGTTGATATCATGCACAAACAAACCAAAATGGTTACATAGAAAATTTATTAAATTTTGTTTTGGTTGGAATTGGGTTGACGGTAGGTAGTTTTTTTAATTTTTTATTATATTATGAGGCATTTGAATGGAACATATTTTATGGACCGAAAAATACAGACCAAATAAAGTAGAGGATTGTATTTTACATGATTCTATTAAATCTACATTTCAAGAATTTGTAAACCGAAAAGAGATACCAAATCTTATTCTTTCCGGCACAGCAGGCGTTGGTAAGACTACAATTGCTAAAGCACTATGCAAAGAGGTCGGTTGTGATTATCTTGTCATAAATGGTTCTGATGAAAGACGATTAGATGACATGAGAAACAAAGTTAAAAATTATGCGACTGCTATGAGTTTTCTCGGTGGCCGTAAAGTTATAATCATCGACGAAGCAGATAATCTAACGATTGATTCACAAAAAGCGTTAAGAGGTATAATCGAAGACGTTTCAATTAACTGCTCTTTTATTTTCACATGTAATCAAAAGAATAGGATTATAGAGCCTATTCATTCACGCTGTTCAGTTATTGACTTTAAGATCAACGGTGCAAAAGCAAAACTAGCATCTAGTTTTTTCAAGCGAGTAGAGACAATATTACAGCTTGAAAATATTAAATACGATAAAGAAGTTGTTGCTGCCGTTATCACAAAATATTTCCCAGACAATAGAAGAATCTTAAATGAATTACAAAGATATTCTGTATCAGGAGTTATTGATAAAGGAATATTAGGAAATGTTACCGAAATTCAAATTGAAGATTTAATTAAAGCGATTAAAGAAAAAAACTTCGGTTCTACTCGAAAGTGGGTAAGCAATAATCTAGATAATGATCCTTCTAAAATTTTTAGAAAATTATATGACGTTTTGTTTGATAAATTTACACCAAATGCAGTTGCCGCATTAATTGTAATTTTAGCAAAATATCAATATCAGTCATCTTTCGTCGCAGATCAAGAAATTAATCTTATGGCGTGTTTAACTGAAATTATGTCAGAATCCGATTTTAAATAAAGGAAATTCATGAGTTATTACACAAAAATAAGTGATATGGGTATTGCAGGTGAAAAAATAATCATTAATTATTTAAGCGAACAAGGATGTAAAATTATTCATTCTGTTGATAAATTTGATTCAGAAAAAGATTTATTGTCTGACGGACTTAAAGTAGAAGTTAAGACTCAAGTTCCATTCTTAACAGAGAACGCATTTTCGATTAAAGAAAATCAATTAAAAAAATGTAGAGCAGTTGATTCATTATATTTTATTTCCGTTCCTTCATCGAAATATGATGACAAATGGGCAGGTTGGATTTTCAAAGCAGACCCTAAGAAGTTTATAACAAGAAATAAAAAAACAAGAGACGGTAGAAAAATGATTTTGATCGACAGAGATCAAGAATTTTTAACTCCTATAAAGAAAATTGAAGACAAAGAAATAAAATTATTAAAATCACTTTCTGTATCGAATTATTAATATGCCAGATATATTTCAAGAAGTTTTACCATCAATCTTAACTACAAAAAAGAATGTATTTGATAGTGATATCGATTATTCATCATATGAACCATTTTTAATAAACAGAGCTTTATCATATCATTCTGATTGTTTGTTTCATTCTAATTTATTAAATATGTATCATTTTTTAGATAATGATATGCAATATGCTTATTATTTAAATAGCATTCGTTCGTCTAAAAGAAATCACAAAAAATGGAATAAGAAAGAAAAACTATCTAAAGAATTTATGGCAGTAAAAGAATATTTTTCTTATTCAAATCAAAAAACTGAACAGGCTATGGAAATTCTATCAAAAGATCAAATAGATTATATTATGAAGTCTACAGATAAGGGTGGCGTAATAAAATCATCTGAAATTAAATAAAACTAAATATATTCATAAATGTTCATAATATAATAGGAATAAAAATGAATGATGATGATATTTTTTTAGGTCACGGCGTTGAAATTTATTTGAATGAAAAAGATGACTTTCTTAAAGTTAGAGAAACTTTAACCAGAATAGGTATAGCATCTAGAAAAGATAATACACTATTTCAATCATGTCATATTCTACATAAAAAAGGTAGATATGCAATTGTACATTTTAAAGAATTGTTTTCTCTTGATGGTAAATTTTGCGATATAACAGAAAACGACATATGTAGAAGAAATGCAATCGCTAAATTATTAGAAGATTGGGATTTGTTAAGCGTAGTGTATAAAGATGATATAGTAGATGTGTCACCTTTACACCTTTCGCAGATAAAAATTTTATCACATAAAGAAAAAAAAGATTGGACTTTGACACCAAAGTACAGTATAGGCACAAAAAAGAACAATTAATGTTGTTTTAATGATACACATATGTTGACATGCTAACATATTGCATATATAATGATCATATGTACTAGAATTATGGTCTATCATTATGCAACAACAAAAAAACTCTAAACTAACTTTAGTAAAAAACAAGTTTAATCAAGACTTGCTATACACTTCGCCTGAATGGCCGATGAAAGAAATTGACGGTGTTCAATTTATTTCTGTTAAAGTTCGTCCACATGATTCGTATCTTAAACTTATTCGTAAAGATCAAATCGAAAAAGTTAAATAAATTAATCATGTTGATTTGTTAAAAACTATACGGGAGTATCTCATTCGGCTTCTACCCGAACGTTAATCGAGTAATTGGAGTATGCAGGTTCGAATCCTGTCTCCCGTACCATTTTATTTAAAAACATAAGCCCTCAAAAATCAGCAAAATGGATGAAAAAATATTTTCCAGAGATTTATGAAAAAAAATGTTTTAAGGTTTATAGAAAATAAAGAATTGCTCCTCTAGCTCATCGGTCAGAGCAGGAAACTCATAATTTCTTGGTACCGTGTTCGATTCACGGGGGGAGTACCAAATTCTTTATAAAAACACATTATTATAAATAATCTTGTGTTTAATAAAGGAGTATGATATGATAATAGTAGAAGAATGGATTAAAGAATCTAAAGATGTCAGAACTTCACATTTAAGATTATCCGAATCTTGTGTCGAACGAGGTGGCAATAGTACAGTACATCGTGGTGTTTTGGCTCAGTATTTAAATACTAATATGCCAAGTAAAGTTGATTTATGTCATGCCTGTAACAATGATAAATGTTCTAATCCAAATCATTTATATTGGGGAACAAGGAAAGAAAATATTCAAGATGCTAAAGATTATGGCACATGGAAAAGTCCTTGGGAACGTGCGGTTGAAAAATATGGTTATGATGAAGCTTGTAGGATGAATAGTAGAAAAATGATAGGTAACAAAAACGCAGTAAAATGATTTTTGGGGGTATGGTGAAATTGGTAGACACACTTGGTTTAAGCCCAAACGCTTCGGCATGAGAGTTCGAATCTCTCTACCCCCACCAAAAGGATATATTATGAAACAGAAATTTATTGATGCATATATGGATACAGCAAAACGATTTGCACAATTATCCACAGCAAAAAGACTGCAAGTTGGTGCGATTATCGTAAAAGATGAAAGAATTATTTCTATTGGATATAATGGAACGCCTCCTGGATGGGATAATGTTTGTGAAGATGAAGTTATTAATCGTATAGTAGTAAAATCAGATGAAATTGGTACTTCATATCCTATAGAATACACAAAAGAATTAAAAACTAAACCAGAAGTGATTCATGCAGAAGCTAACGCCATCGCAAAATTGGCTAAGAGTAATGAATCTGGTAAGGATTCAGTTATGTTCCTAACTCATGCACCATGTATTGATTGTGCTAAACAGATATTTACTGCTGGTATAAATAAAGTATATTTTGGTGAACATTATCGTTCGACTGATGGTTTGGATTTTCTAAAAAAGTGCAACGTAGAGGTAGAACATGTATATAGAAGTCACGAATTGCAAGGATGATAAATTAGTAAAATACATAAAAAAAGCACTAGAATTCTACGGTGAAAAATTAATGACTAAATCTATGTTGAAAAACATATCTGTAGAGATAAGATTTGATCACGCATTAAAAGAAATGGGTGGAGTAACAATAGAAGGCTACAATAAAGCAAAAAAAGCTAGAAGTTTTTTAATTGAAGTTCACACAAATTTAGGCGTAAAATCAATTTTACATACATTAGCGCATGAAATGGTACACATTAAACAATTTGCTCGTGGTGAAATAACAGACAAATTGAACACATGGCACGGAAAATATGTAAATTGGCATAAAGTAGATTATTATGACTTACCTTGGGAAATCGAAGCATATGGCAAAGAACAAGGTCTGTTCAATAAATTTGTAACAAAAGAAAAACTATGGGAAATCGTAGACAATATTGGTATCCCAGATAGACCACCCGACAAAGAAAAGATGGGTTGGAAAAAATAAATTTAACAAAAACTTAAAAATTAACATTTACGTGTATAAATAAACATATGAACATACTAAACTTTAAACCTTCGCATGAACAGTCAACATATCGCCCAAGCAATTGGTCAGCGATTGGCTTTGATTGTGTCCTTGGGGTTTGTGTCTAGATAAAAAGTAGTTCTTTTAAATTCACAACCCCTAAGACCAAAAAACTTAGGGGTTTTTTCTTTATGTGTTGTAAAAATGTAACAAATTAAAAATAGTTGTTGACGTACAACACGTATTATGTAATAATGTAGTCTGTAGTAAACGCTCTTTAAAAATTTAAGTAGTAAATATGTTAGTGTGTCGCCTAGTGGTCTAAGGCCCTGGTCTTTGAAATCAGTATCGTTGGTTCGAATCCAACCACACTTGCCATATTGAAATGCATTCGCCTGTCAGATGGACAGTATGTTACGGTCGTAGACTTAGCTAATCTACCCTGTTTAGTACAGCGTAATGAATGTATTTCAATATGGTAATGTGTAGGCTGATACACAATCGTTGAAGTAAGCTCTCAACGAAATGACTGAGGAGCTAACTATGGGCAAATTTGAAACAAACATAGGAGCCGCATACAATTCTAGATATGTATGTGGGTTGTCAAGTCGGAGATCAGCACCGACACCATATTGAAGTACACTTAACACCTTCAGGACCCAGTGGTCGCCATGTAGTCGGTTGTGTGTACACCTAGTGTACTTCAATATGGTATTAACAAATTGGGTGGTTATCTATCCGGGGATGATAGCTCTGTTTTGAAAGCAGATGGAACCGAAAGGTCAGGGTTTCGATTACGCCAGCCACCCGCCAATTTTTAGGAGAACGATATGCCTTCAGTATTTTTAGTAAGTGATACCCACTTTAGGCATGACTTTTGAAATTTTATAAATAGTTGTATATTGAAAGGAAATATAACTATGAAAAATAAAACTATAAAAATATGCCCAGTTTGTTCTACCGGATATAAAACATCTGCAAAAACTTGTAGCAGGAAATGTTCTGGAATATATCATAGTGGGTCAAACAACCCAAACTATGGTAAAAAATGGACAGAAGAACAAAAACAAAAACAGGGTGAGATTGTAAAATGTAAAGTGGATGATGTTTACCGTCAAAGGTCTGGATCTGCAAATAAAGGTGTTAAGTTTTCAAAAGAACGCATAGAATCTATGCATGGACATAGAGAATCTAGTTCATATTCTAGACCACATTCCGATGATGTAAAAAAGATCATCGGAGAAAAATCTAGAAAAAAATTTACTGAGGAATATAAACAAAAATATAGACAAAAATTTATTGATCTTGGATATTGGATTAGTGATGAAGATAAAGATGACTATTCCATATACGTTGAACATAGTGAATGGATAAAACCTATGTGGGATTTAGCTGATAAAACTCTGTTAGAAACTATTGGAATTTTTAATTCTAAGACTAACAGAAAAGGATTGGTTAGAGACCATATGTTATCTAGAAAATTTGGTTTTGATAATGGAATATTTCCAGAAATTATTAGACATCCAGCTAATTGCCAAATAATCACACATAGTAAAAATTCTAGTAAACGAGAAAAAAGTTGTTTAACTTTTATTGAATTATGTAATAGAATAGAATTGTATGATAAAACATGGGAAGAGCAAGAAAATGTTCTTCAATTGATTAATAAATGGAAACTCGGTGAACGATTTTCCGCTAACGATTATAGGAGGAAGTCAAATGCCAGCAGTATATCTAGTATCTGACACACACTTTCGGGCATAGTGGTGTATGTCGTTTTACTCATGGTGATACAGATGTAAAGATTAGACCATGGACAGATCCAAATGAAATGGATGAAGCAATGGTTAAACTCTGGAATGATAAAGTAAGACCGAATGATAAAGTTTATCATCTTGGTGATGTAGTGATTAATCGCAAAGCACTTAGTATCATGTCTAGACTGAATGGTGACAAAGTTCTTATTAGAGGCAATCATGATATTTTTCGTGATGATGAATACAGAAAATATTTTCGTGAACTTCGTGCATATCATGTAATGAACGGAATGATTCTTTCTCATATTCCAATTCATCCGGATAGCGTAGGAAGATTCGGTACTAATATTCACGGCCATTTACATACAAATCGTGTTATGCGTACTGTCGATAGGGGCGAAGTTAATAATGATGATATTTACAATCAAGGTCAATGGATTCCCAATCTAGTGCAGGAAATTGATCCACGTTATCATTGTGTATGTGTAGAACAAACTGATTTTGCACCAATTCTTTTTGAAGATGTTATTAAGAGAATTGAAGCAGAAGGCGGGACAGTAGGATTTAAGAATAAAAAGGGGTAGTTGGCCGAGCGGTTAAGGCAAGGGATTGCTAATCCCTCATCGAGAAATCGGTGGATAGGTTCGATTCCTATACTACCCGCCCTTGAGTCGATGTCAAGACTCGAACTTTTATAAATAGATATAGAAAAGGAAAATCTATGTACTATACTGTTTATAAAATAACGAATCAAATTAATGGTAAGATTTATATTGGATCGCATAAAACCAAAAATTTGAATGACAATTATATGGGTTCTGGTAAGTATCTTAAACGATCTCAAGAAAAGTATGGTATGAAAAATTTTACCCGAGAAATTCTTTTCGTTTTTGATACACCAGAACTTATGTATGCAAAAGAAGCTGAACTTGTTACTGAAGATTTTATTGCCGAAGAAAATACATACAATATGAAAGTTGGTGGTTATGGTGGATTTGATTATTTGAATGATCCAACCAAATACAACAACAAAACACATTCTGTTGAACACTGTACAATGATGTCTATGAAGGTAAAAGAATATTATCCTAACGGAACTATGTATGGTCGTAAACATTCTCATGAAACTATACAAAAAATGAGACAGTCGAAACTAGGTAACCAAAATTTTCTTGGTCGTAAACATTCTCATGAAACTAAAGATAAAATACGAAATAGTGCATTAGGTAAACACAATGCTGAAAAGAATTCACAGTTTGGAACTATGTGGATAACTAATGATTCTGAAAATAAAAAGATTAATAAAATAGATGAAATACCTGAAGGGTGGAGAAAGGGAAGAGTAATAAAATAGTTTATATACACTCCAAGAATAATGGCGCAAGGGCAGGATGGTTATGTAGCGGATTGCAAATCCGTCAAATTCGGTTCGATTCCGAATTGCGCTTCCAAGTTTTAATGCTAGATAGCTCTGGTGAGCGGCTGAATCTTATAAGTTCGGGAGAGTGGTCAGATGGGCTGCAACGGATAGGTTCGAATCCTATATCTAGTACCAAGTTTTAATATAAAATTTTTAACTGTAGTAGAAAATGCTATTCATATTACTTGTTCTAGAAGTTGTTCGTTAAAAATGAATAGAAAAGTTTCAGGTCATAATCAATATACATTCCGTGAGGCAGCTGGTGTGGCCGATAGTCCTTCAAACTATTGAGATGGGATCAAAACCCATACGGAATACCATTAATTGTGTTGTTTTGGAAAAATCCCTGTATGGGATAATGCACTCTCACTAACGGCTCTGGTGTACAACATCCGTTACGAGTTGGACTATGACGATATTGAATTGATCATTCATATACAGTAAGCATAGACGATAAAAGCAAACAACTAGGGTTGGGCCTAGTTCATAACAAGACAACACAATTAATGGTAAATAATGCGGGTATAACTCAACTGGTAGAGTAATTGGCTTTTAACTAATAAGTTGTGGGTTCAAGTCCCACTGCCCGTACCAATGGTGTCGCTAATGTAATGGTTGCATATTCGTCTGTGAAACGAATAGAGAGGGTTCGATTCCCCGCTTCACCCCAAAAAATTAATGGCTCTGTAGCATAGTCCGATTTAATGCACCTGCTTGTCACGCAGAAGATCGTCGGTTTAAATCCGATCAGAGTCGCCAGTTTTTAAATGCGTTGGATGCTCTAATGGTAGGGCAGCGGGCTGTAAACCCGTGGTCGTAAGGCAAGTAGGTTCGATCCCTACCCAATGCACCAAGTTTTATTGGGCTGCTCGTATAATGAGTATTACATCGGCTTTGCACGCCGAGAATCGGGGTTTGATTCCCCGGCGGTCCACCAATCAAAATTGGTCTGAGTATAAATATATATATAAATGTGTACTCAGACCAGGGAAATAATATGTTAATTTGTAAATTTTGTAATAAAGAATGCAAAAATGAAAATAGTTTACGTAATCATGAAAGATTATGTAAATTCAATCCCAATCGACAAGATGTAAAAATAGAAGATGCTAGAAAAAAAGCATATACCAAATACAATTGTCAATACTGTAATATAGGTATTGCTTTAACAGGATTAAAAAAACATGAAAAACATTGTAAAAGTAATCCAAAAATAATTGAAGAGAAAGGTAAAAACTGTCCAGTATGTGATAATTTTTTTATTTCTGATAGTATAACATGTTCGTATGGTTGTTCAAATACACATTTTAGATTATTAAGAAATAAACCAGAAAAATATGAAAATTACAGAACCATATGTTTTAATTATCATAAAAAAGAATGTATTATTTGTAAAGAAAATAAAATTCTATCAGTACATCATGTGAATGAAAATCATAAAGATAATAGTCCTGAAAATCTAATACCTTTATGCCCAACGCATCATCAATATGTTCACAGTAGATATAAAAATGAAGTAATTTTTGAAATTGAAAGTTACATAGAAAAGTTTAAACTTTCGGTCGCCTAACCTGGTATGGTACTCCGTTTGGGGCGGAGAATAATGTGAGTTCAAATCTCAC
>Ga0208616_1000212_pt1 | contig 19185 bp, 18 predicted proteins | sample CryBogCBE16Oct07_FD_184575 | JGI IMG/M metagenome (GOLD analysis project Ga0208616, IMG submission 184575) | Freshwater microbial communities from Crystal Bog, Wisconsin, USA - CBE16Oct07 (SPAdes) (version 2) | ecosystem: Environmental > Aquatic > Freshwater > Lake | place: Crystal Bog... | reverse complement strand
TTATTTACTAGTCGTAGTAAGACGTGTAGGGCGGCTCGCTGATCTCGCAGCCGTAGGCGTCAAACTCAACACCGCCGTAGTTGGGGGAGTACGACGGGCTGATCCCGTAGTAGTCACCCTCATCAGCGTGGACGTGCGCGCCCTGGCACTCACTGTCGCCGCAGCTGTGTGTGTCAACCTCCTCGTCCTCTTCAGGGACGGAAAGGAGTTGCATGCCGTCAGCAAGCGCAGCAACGGGGTCTGCAGACGCTGCAGGCGGCGGCAGGTGGAAGCGCTCGGCGTCAGCGCGCTCCTGCGTACGCAGGTATTCTATGAGGCGCGCCTGCTCAGCCGTATCAATGACGCGCTCATCAGCGATGTACTGTTCAGCCGCACGCATCTCGTCGTCGTACAACGGCGGCGATGTAGTGCCAAACATGCGGGGTGGAAGGGAAGAAGGAGGGAAAGGAAAGGACATTCTGCGCTTGCTGTGCGAAGAAAGGGGATGTATGTGGGGACCGCATGTCTCCACAGCATTTATGAGCGTTTCAATTTTTTTCGCAGACGCCGCGCACGCAAAAAAATTTAAAAATTTTTTGTTTTTTTTTGTGTTTTTTTATTTTTTTATTTTGTTTTGTGGGTTTTTGTGGTGACATGCAGTTTACTCGGCGTCGTTGGCGTACTCCGCCTTCTCCTCGGCGGAAAGCGCAGCCCACTCGTCCTTGAGCTGCTTGGCGGTGAGCGTGTCGTCCTCGCCGCGGCGCTTCTGCTGGAAGCGCATCTGCGCCGAGACCTTGCGCGGCTTCTTCTCGGCAACAGGCGCAGCAGCAGGCGCATCTGCTTCTGCGTCGCTGGTGTCGGCACTGTTGGCGACCGGCAACGGCAACGCCACCTTGAACACCGCCTTTTCAGCGTCGCTCAGGGCGTTCCAGCGCTCGCCGAGGAGCCCCGCGGTGAGCTTGTCAGCGCCCGTGTGCGCCTCACGCTGCTGCTTGCAGAACAGCATGAAGCCACCGAGGGGCTTCTTGGGAGCGTCAGGGTCGCGCTCTTTCTTGACGCGCGGCTTGCGCGCCTTCTTGTCACCCTCCGCGGGGGCGGTGGGTGGTGTAGCGACGCTCAGCGCAGCGACTTGCTGCGTGAGCGCCTCGAGCTTCTGGGTGAGCTCGTTGACCTGGAGGGAAAGGGACTTCACGGTAGGATTGGAGGAAGAGGAAGACATCTTTGCTTAGGAAAGGATGTGGAAGGATGATTCGGCGGCTCAACAATCAGCAATGAGCGCCGACCACATTTCAATTTTTTTCGCAGACAAATTAACGCATAAAAAAAACCGATTTTTTTCGGTTAAAATGTATATGATAAAAAAATTGAAATTATACCGAACGCTGAGTGATTAGGTCCCCCCCTTACATACAAATATCTACGCAGAATGTCCTCTAATCCTTCCTCATCCTCATCCCTTGTTTCCCTTCTCTGTATTCGCTGTCACGCCCATTATAAACCACAAAATCTATTCGTAAAAGTTTGTTCGTCATGTGCAGAAATTAACTGCCTCACCGCTGAAATAGCGATCAAGCGCTGCCGAGATGCAGAGCAGATAGCACGTGCTGAACTCATCACTCCCTTACGCAAGCGTCAACGACGCGTGTTTGAAGCGCAGTTTGCTGAGGTAGATTGAATTACCACTAATTAAAACGGAAAATAACCAGTCATTTTTCAACATAATAACTAAACATGCACTAAATTATATTGAAAAATTTTTTGTTTTTTTTTGTGTTTTATATTTTTTATTTGTTTTTTGTGTTTTTTTGTGGGTGGTTTATCACGCCTACTCTGCGTCGCTAGCAGGCGGCGTGACCACCTTGAACGCCGCCTTTTCAGCGTCGGTCAGGGCGTTCCAGCGCTCACCAAGCACGCTTGCCGTGAGCTTGTCAGCGCCCGTGTGCGCGTCACGCTGGTGCTTGGAGAACAGCATGAACCCGCTGAGGGGCTTCTTAGGAGCGTCAGGATCGCGCTCCTTCTTGGCACGCGGCTTGCGCGCCTTCTTACCACCCTCGCCCTCCGCAGGGGCGGGGGCGGGGGCAGCGACGCTTAGCGCAGCTACCTGCTGCGTAAGCGCTTCGAGCTTCTGGGTGAGCTCGTTGACCTGGAGGGAAAGGGACTTGACCGTGGGGGCGGAGGAAGAAGACATCTTTGGAAAGGAAGGATGTGTGGATGTATGCGGCGACTCAACAACAGGCAAGATGCGCCGACCACATTTCAATTTTTTTCACAGAGCAAATTACTGCATGAAAAAATCCGGTTTTTTCTGCATAAATCGCCCTGCGAAAAAATTGAAATCCCTCGCGGAGGAAATGAAAATGACCCTGCTTCAATACAATACATACACACACGACAGCAATCCCTCCTTCCAAAATGATCCACGAAAACCAGGCACTCGCTGCTGCTGGTATCATCAATGCGTACAGCCACGGCGTGCGCTTCGCGCTGCTCAACGCGCGCTGCCAGTCTGGCAAGACAGGCACTTTCCAGGGCGTCATCCAGCACATGCTGCGCACAGCAAGCATCACGCATGTCTACATCCTCTGTGGCTCCTCCGAGACCGAGCTCAAGAAGCAGGCGGTGGAGGACACGCGCCACTTCAACACGGCGGCGTACAACGCTGGGCGCATTGACGTCCTTTTCCACCAGGACTTCCACAAGTCTACGTTGGACATCCAGGACGCGCTGATCATTGTGGACGAGTCGCATATGGTCCAGACGCAGGGGCAGCAGCTCCACCTTTTCCTGGCGAAGTACGGCATCACGCTGGACGGCAACCCTGCGGCGCTCAACGAGAAGAACGCGTACGTGCTATCTGTGGACGCCACGCCGTACTCGGAGATCGCCGCGCTGGTCCAGGGCGAGACGCTGTACGAGAAGCACGTGGAGGAGCTCAAGCCTGGCGTGGGCTACTTTGGGCTGGCTGACTACGAGCGTGAAGGGAAGCTGCTGCCCACGTTCAGCGTGAGCGAAGACCCTGCGCGCTTCGCCGACCTGCTGCTGGCGAACCCGCAGAAGTTCGTCCTGGTGCGCCTCACGCAGAGCGAGAGAAATAAGACGAACGAGGCGGCAATGCGGCGCGTCTGCAAAATGCACAGCATACCTGTGCTGCTCTACACGGGCGAGAAGACGCAGGTGACGGTGACGCGCGCGGAGCAGAAGCGCTACGCACGCGCGGGCTACAGGCTGCCGTGCCTGGAGGACGCGCCGCCCACAACAACGCTGGTGATTGTGCGCGGACGCCTGCGTGCGGGCAAAGTGGTGCCCAAGAAGCACGTGGGCTTTGTGTGGGAGGGCGCGGCGAAGTCCAAGACGGACGCGCTAGTGCAGGGCTTGCCTGGGCGCATGTGTGGGTATGAGTTTGGCGCCACGAAGCCCACACTGTACGTGCCGCCCACGGGGCTTGTTGACGACGAGCTGGGGCTGGTGCTTTGCGGAGACCTGCCCAAGACGGCAACAAACATGCGTGCGTCGCAGACAACAAATGGAAAATCGGTGTTCTCTACTAGCCCGCCGCCGTCGCCAGAAACCGCATAAAAAATCAAACAAAAAGAAATAAACATAAAAAAAACAAAAATTTTTCAACAATAATTCCTCTGCGAAAAAAATTGAAATGTGCCAAATCATGTAAACAGACAGTCAGCCCCACACACACAGCTCTTCGACGACTCACACCATGTCTTCGACACTTTCCTTCCCTCCCTCCCTTCCTCCCTCCATCCCTCCCTCCGCTGAGGACCTCTTTCGCCAGCAGGCGTTTGAGACACTCTCAGCAGATTTCAACAGCTATGCATCCGTCTGCTGGGGCGACGATGCGCTAGCTGCACCTGCGCCTACGCCTGCGCCTACACCTGCGCCAGAGTCCGTGGTCGCGCCCGACTACGACCCTGACGACGCTTGGGAGTGCCCAGATCTGCGCCTGCGCAAGGACATCTGGACGCACTTTCCTGTCACGGTCGTGCCCCTCGGTCGCAGCAGCGACGGCGCTGAGCGCCACTCGGTCCAGTGGCACCGCGAGCGCCTGCTCACTGGTCGCGACGACTTTGACTTTGACGAGTACGTCAATACGGTAGAGCGCCGCCTTTTCAAGGCGCTTGAGGCATCGTCCAAGTGGGACGTGCTGCCAAAAGAGACGTACGGGCTCATTGAGCTCACGCGTGAGACGCGCACATGTGGTGCCCTCACGGCGGCTAGCGAGGTCTGTATCCTGCGCATGATCTTCACTGAGGCTGCACCTGTGCATGCGCCTGTGCCTGAGCCCGCGGCAGACGGCTGGCAGCAGGTCGGTGCTGCTGCGCCGGCGCCAGCGCCAGCGCCAGCGCCAGCGCCTGGTCCGGCGATTGAGCTGCGCCGGCTCAATGACCTGCGCGACATCCACTGCGTGTGGAAGACGCTTGACGGCGGCAAGATCTACTCGGTCCAGATACACGAGAAGAACACAAAAGCCGCCGGTCTGGATGTCGCCAAGCACTCGGCGAATGTCCTCGCTGCGCTCAAGAAGTCGTCGGCGTGGCGTGTCCTGCCGAAAACGCACGACAAGGAGCTCTGCCGCATTGAGCTCCCCTAAACGAAAACCAAAAACAAAATAAAAAAAATAAAACACAAAAAAAAATAAAAAATTTTTTTATTTGTTTTTGTGGTTTTTGTGCTTCTTGCCAGAATCAGATCTTGTTGCAGCAGCCATAATAGCATTCGCAACAAGGCGAACGTGCTGGGAGGAGTAGGGAGTACGGTCATACTTGTCTTTTGCTTTGTCGGACTTCTTGCGGCGGGAGGAGGAAGGATGATCGTCCATTTGTGTAGAGTGTAGAAATTAGGGCGCAATAAACCAACTCCCCGCCGAGCGCTTTCAATTTTTCCCCCGCCGGCTGCGCCCTGACTGCTCCCTGGGTTGCCGAAATTAGAACCATAAATCATGTAAAAATTTCCGTTTTATATCACACATTACAGTACCTGCGCGCGCTCAAGCGACGGAGACCCCGCCGGCGCGCATTTGGACAATAAAGTGGTCGTGCGCCTGCTGCCAGGTGGGCTTGCGCTTGCCGTGCCAGTCGGCGCGTTCCATAGCGTCGGCGAACATATCGGCGAATGCCGCAGTGATCTCGGCATCACGAGCAGCGGAGGAAGATTTGCTGGAGGAAGAACCCATGTCTGCGAAGAAGGAGGAGGGGAAGAAAGGAAGAGAAGAGGGCAAAAGAGTCACAACCGCATATAGAATATGCCGCTGTGTTTTCAATTTTTTTCACATCACGAATTAATTCCAATTAAATTGTTAGAAATTCAGGAATTAACGCCGCTTCCTTGTACGACAGTGTGTAGATCCGGCACCTCCCGCAGTTTTCATAAGCGCATTAATATCCGCTATACGCCGGTCAATCTCTGCTGCGTCTTTGAGTGTTCGCAACTTCTGTTGTTCCGCTTTGAGTGCTGGTAAGGAGAGTACTGGCACGCCGTCCAAAATATTAATACGATCCGCTGCTTTCCACTGCTCGGCAAGACTTATTTGGGTCTCCGTTTCTTCGTATTCGTAGAACGGCACAGTCACTTCAACCAGTTTAATTTCGGGGCTCGTCTTGGTATAGAGTTGGAGAACAGTGATGTTTTTTGGTCGTTCTAGCGCCCTCAAAATGCGTAAGTTTAGTACATTTGTACTGGGTTTCGCTGCGAAACTTGCATAGGGAAAGTGGTTCTCTCCGTCTGAATAAAACTTAGGAGCCGATTTATCAGGGACCGATACATGCTCTTGTGGTATCTTATCTTGTATAGCATATACCGGCTCTCGTCGCGCAGCGTTGAAATACGCAAACGACGCGAAAGGGATGCCGACGCTGTGGAGTTTTGTGATGACTTCTGCATTAAAGCGAGGGTCGTCTATTGCATCGACGAGTCGATTTACTATAATATTTAACATATACGACCGTGCGTTATAAAAATGTGTTTTGGATAAACCAGGATTGATAAGTAGGGTTGTGTCATAATCGGATGTATGGTTAATCATAACCGCCCGTCCCACTTTTTTATACATATGAATTGCAGCACTACCCTTGAGATAGAACCGTGCGTCTGGATTATCGGTGCGAATAAATAAGTCGTAGAGAAGTTGATAGATATATTTGTGGTCGAGGGTTTCCCAAAATCGTGTTACAGGCGGTGAACGACTATAGGGGGTAAATCCTATTTTGGCAAGTGACGGTGTCGGTGCTCGTGGTATATTTGAAAGACTTGGCGGCGATGCAGAAGGCGGAAGGGGTAAAACTGACGGCGCAGGTGCTGGAGGTAAAGGAGGTGTTATGGATGTTGTTGGAGATACAGATGACGGCAAAGATGACGGCGATGGTGCTGGTGCCGGTACTGGAGGTGAGGCGGATGGTGTTTTCTTACCAAGTCCAAGTATATATTTTGTTTGTGGAGTCGTCATTAATTCAGGTGCGCGCTTTTTCATAGAGGCGGCTAAGAGATCGCTTGACTTCTTTATAGCATTCTTTGCTACCTTTTTCTCAGCCGCAATACGCTCTGTTTCTGCCTTTTTGGCTGCATCGGCTGCGGCTTTTTCTGCTGCTTCTGCGGCGGCAATACGATCCGCTTCTGCCTTTTCTGCCGCCTTGCGTGCTGCCTTCTCCTCGCGTTTTTTCTTCTCTTTTTCCGCTTTTCCTGCTGCTGCTGCTTTTGCCTGTTCCTCCTCTTTTAGAAGTTCTTGTTCTATCTCTCGTGCAAGGCGATTCGCTTCTGCCTTGGCGGCATTTTCTGCATTCTTCTTTGCCTTTGCATTTGATGCTTTTTTTTCTGTTTCCAATCGTCTTACTGTAGAATTTTCAGATATCTCATCTTCAAGAGTTTTCATAAAAGCAGCCAACCGTTTGGCAATTTCATCGCGATGTAAGATCGCTGCAACATGCTGCTCTTGCCGTGCTAGAATATATAAAGCCCGCCAAGTATGTTCATCATTCATCAAATCTACTGCCACAAATTGTATAAGAAATGTAATGGATCCTCGGTGTTCGGATGCTACTAATAGACGGGAATCAATTACTAACGATTCGGATAGAACGGATAGACAAATATTACGACGACGGAAAAATTCGCGTATAAGATCTAATGTGTACATAAATGTTTCTCCAATCTGTTCTACCGCTCGTTCAGAATAAATATCACGCTGTGTTAATTCTTCTCCAATAAGTAAGATCATAAGATGCATAAGTAGTTCATGGGTATATATTGTTGTTTGGTCAAGTACCATAATTTTTATTAAAACTCCTAAAAATTGGGAATAGCGTTCTATCGCTGGAAAAACAGGATCAAATATACGCTTATGCCTAGTATTCCATATAACCTGTTCAGGAGGTTCTAATTCACCAACATATACATGAATATTTTTACCAAGAGCGAGTATTTGTTTAAGATATTCTTGCATCATAGGAATTAAATCGGCGTATTTACGAAATACATCTTCGGCAGTTTTTAATAGTTCAATTCTATTACGTACAAGATTTGCTGGTAATGTATTCCTTACTAATGGTGATAATGGTGGCGGCAAAGGTGGCTCCGACATCCTTAATCCCTAATTTATCTGCGTAAAATAGAATGGGGGATATCTTCCAATTTAGCCCACAAAGTCTTATAGCATGGATGGCAGCGTATGCTATCCTAGAGCCGGCGAGTTTCTACATTATTCCTAAGGTGGTTAAGGGACAAACAACACAGGAGTATTACTCTAAGTTTCCCTTCGCTATCGTAGCGTTCGGCGATTTCATATACTCTACATTCTTACTCTTAATTGCCCAACAAGTCATTACTGTTATCTTCAAACATAGCCCGCCAAAAAGCGCCATTCAGTGGCTCCTGCGTTTCGCCACCTTCACCGCCGTCCAATGGACGGGAGATCTTTCGTATTTCACCCTGATTAGCAAACTCAAGCCGACAACGAAGTATATTGACTTCTTCCAGCGATACGGTAAGGAGGCGACTCTGGGAGCCCCGATAGGTGATACGGTCTATGGACTGGCGTGGTTCATCTTAGCCCAACTTGCACTTTCCTATGCGCCCCTCTGGAGCCAAATTACCGCAATTACTCTATTCTTGTTTGGAACCTTAGTTGTATCCTATTAATCCTTGAAAAATTGAGTTCTCTAGGTGCCACTATACTATCAAAGCAAACCGTTACCCTATGGATCTTTGTATAAGAAACTACTCTCAAGGGCAATACTCCCTTTCTACACCAACTACAATACATGAATACACTGAACCCATTACCCGTAAATGGCTAAACGGGGATATTCTTAATCCAGCCACGAAAGAACTTCAACATAGAGACATAAAAAATCATAAAGGGATTGTGGGAATCATTGATTTCCTCAATCGCATTCGTATCGGTATGACGCCACGGGGTGTTCCGCTCTACAATTTTCATCCCTATGACCCTGCGTATCCAACAATGGTTGTCAGTTCCAAACTCAAACCCGACCAAAATATGGTAGCGATTGCGTCGCTGGAACACTGGAACGATAAGCACCCGCGTGCCGGTGTCCAGCACGTCTTTGGACCTGTAGGTGACCAGGCTGCCGAAACCGCTGCCTTGCGCATGGGACTCGCTCTCCCTAAAGCCCCCATAGAGCCTGATGAAGAGGATAATATTGTTGCGCATCATATTCGTCATCATAGCAATGCGCCGTGGGACCTAGTCTTCAATATTGACCCACCTGGCTGTGAAGATGTAGATGATGTGATGGGATGGCGACAAACATCTCGCGGTACCGAGTTCTTTATAGGTATTGTGGATATCGCTGCGTGGGTGCCTGAGGATTCGTCGTTGGACCTGGAAGCGAAAGCGGCGGCACAGACCATATATGTAGACGGCAAAGCGGTAGACCCGATGTTTCCCGCATACTTGTCCACACAAAAGGCGTCCTTGCGTGCGGACGGAGTAAAGCGTCCTGTAATAGCTCTTTTATATCTTATTGAAGGCGATACGGTTTTACAAACCGAATGGAGGCTTCTCAATGTCGCTGTTAACACCGCATATACTTATGAATCTGTGTTAGATAATCCAGCCATTTCTGAGGTGCTTCCAGCCTTGCTTGGCATTATCACAAAACAACCGCAATCCATAGATCCTCACGTATGGGTGGAGCAGGCAATGATTCTATACAATACAAAGGTCGCCGAAGTGCTCAAACAGTCACACAAGGGACTTCTGCGCCGACATGCTGGCACGTCCAATGCAGCCTACAGTCTTCTGGCGGAAAAGACCAAAAATCATGAGCTGGCGTTTCTGGGTGCTGCTGCCGGTCAGTATGTATCTGCTATAGCGACAGATACCAACCACGCCGGTCTTGGACTCGCAACATATTGTCATGCTACGTCGCCCTTGCGCCGCTACGCGGATGTTGTTAATCACCGGTGGCTCAAGCATCTAGTGTTTGGATTTCAGATGCCGTATGGGGTGACGATTGCCGAGCACCTTAATCATCGGTCCAGCGTTATCAAGCAGTTTGAGCGCCTTATTTGGTTTCTGCAGCATCTCAATCCAGATGGGTCTATTACAACTACACAAGGCATTGTTATCACTTACAACGCAGAGACAAAAACGGCAAAAGTCTATATATCAGATTGGAAACGGACTGTAAGAGCAGCGCATACTACAATACAAGTGTATGAGCCCGGTCAGTCTGTAATAATTCGCGCGTTCTCCAATACAAAGGCGACCTCTATTCATCAGCGGGTAGTTTGTGCGATGAATTAAAAAATGAGTATGGATATTAAGAGAGATGGATTTTGATCCCACCGCTACACCTAGTAATCTTCCCCGTATAGCAAATGCTATACTTGATATTATTCTTGATAGTCAAGGAAACTATAAATTTCTTTATATTACAAGTGATGAGAAGGAGAGTAATGGAGAGGAGATTGGAGAGGAGATTGGAGAGGAGAGTGAGGAGGCTGAGGTATTAGTGAATGCTAGATACCGCACACCTCCTAGATCCCCTAAGCGTAATACTAACCAATCACGGACTAATACAGCGACAGGCACTACTCTTACATTATCGGCATCACAAACAGGAGGTGCTGATGCGATTAGCAGTTTAATCCTTAGATATCCAAATTACGTACCAATACAATACATAGCTATTTTGCTAGCGCAAGTAGAAGGTGACGTAGCAGAGGCTATTCAGGAGGTAATTACATTAACCGGTGAGCCAGCAATGTTGGGATTAAAGAGAGAACAGTGGGAAAAACCACATCCTACTATACAATGTAATAGTGCTAATGTTAGACCGTCAACAAATAAAGAATGTTGGTTGTGTGGAAATTCAGTGAATATTGGACATGCCGGCAAATCAATGAATGGTAGACGTATGAGTGTATGTAATTCTAATGAGAATAAGTTTGAGTGTGAACATGTTCTTCCAGGAATATTCATGTTTTTTCTCAAAATGATGAAGAATAACGCTTTTGACGATGCTCAGGCTAATGCTGCAAGAGATGCAGGATTATACGCCACAAGCTGTCATATGTGCAATGGTATTAAGTCAAATAAATTGTATATGAAAGCGCGATGGGTTTCACCCCAAGAAAGGGCGGGTCTTATTGCTGCTGCTGCTGCTGCCCCTGCTGCTGCTGCCCCTGCTGCTGCTGCCCCTGCTGCCGCTGCTGCCGCCGCTGCCCCTGCCGGCGCTGTTATCGGTAATGGCGCCGCTGGTGCTGCCGAATACGCTATTGCGTTTACAGAAGGTGATCGTTTCAATAATTTAGTCCGTGCATATATTGAAACGCAGCCAGAAGATATGCCAGCAGTAGATGTGAATAACATTGATCCTACGCTAGTCACAAATTTGATAGACTCATACGAAATTAGATCGTTACCATTAGTAATTTCTCAACCTGCTGCTGCTGCTGCTGCTGCTGCTGCTGCTCCTGCTGCTGTCCCTGCCGTTCAATATATTGATAAGAAAAGTAGACTTCTAACAAATGCTGCGCGGTTAGCGTCTTTAAAAGCAGCAAATATTCCTTTAATGGTTCAAAGGGACAAAGCGTGGAAGTGGATATCTAACAGATTTAAGCATATATATGATCGTATGCAACATGTATGTAATTATTTAAATAGTCAAGACAATATTGGAGATTTTGCGGAATTACTTACGAGCAAGCCTTTATTAAATTACGCTCTTGCTGTTCGGCTTGGTGCCCTCCAAAAAGTTAAACTTAATAGCCGTAGCCGTCCTTCAGCTGAACTTAATGCTATTGGGCAACTCTCACAGATAGCAGAAGCCACTGCTGCGGTCGCCACTCGTCGCCTTCGCGGTGCTGCAGCGCCACCTCGTATTAGGGTATTATATTTTGAACCTTACAACGAAAAAATAATGGTAGATATTTTATCATTTATAATTGCATTAAGAGTAGGTGAAACAGTTGAAATATCTCATGTAGAAGAGAATGATGATTTACCACCTATTCCAGGACTTCCAACAACTTTTGCGAATCTAGAGAACGAAGTAAGAAACAATAAAGGTGATGCACATGGTGTGATGGGTGCCACACCTGCCGAAACAAAATTTATGAAAAATGGATTTTACATTAATAAACTATCGAATGATATAATTGAAGGGCACGCTCCGTTTGGAAAAGAACCGCTTCCTGATACTAATCCTAATTGGCCTACATCTCCAGATGGTGATTATCCTATATGTAGTAGCCGCCCTGCTGTCCACTTCTATAGCATAGCAAAAAAAGATAATGAAGTTGTTGTTGAACGATCCGTATTTACATCTATAGCAAGCGTTGCAACACCTCTAGATCAAGAGCGAGTAGGAAGATTACAAGATTGTTTACGAGAAGATAATAGCAACAGTAACAATAGCACATATATTCCCTCGGGCAGCAATAGCAATAATAGCAATAGCACATATATTCCCTCGGGTAACAGCAGCGGCAACAGCACAGCCGTCCAGCCCTCGGACAACAGCACCGGTGGTACCAATATTATCTCTCCTCCACCAAATATTAAGCGTCGTCGCATAAATGAGGCGGTTGCAGCACCAGGTGATACCGTCGCAAAACCTATTAATCTGAATGCAATTCGACAGGATCTTGAGGCGAAGCGTAGTACCCTCGAACGGCAGCTAGGAATGTCCAGTGCCGCTGCCAATAAATTAGGCGGTGGAGTCTACAGACAACACAAAACCCGCCGTGCATCCCGTCGGCGACTTACTCGCAAGAAATACGCCCGCAAAGCCCCAAAGACCCGTAAGCAACGCAGCAAAAATACCCGTCGTAAGTAGGAATGACAAAAATCGGTCACACAACCCGCAAGTACCGACCCGCCCCCGCGTTTAAGGTAAAGCTCACGAAGCGTAATGTGAAGCAATTGCTAAGCCGCAATGCCAACAATATACCCACCCGATACGGCTTAGCCCTTAAACGCCTAGCCCCGATGGTAAGCAAGGTAGAGCGACTTGTTCAGGATGATATTGATATTATCTCCGATCTACAAGCAGATTTGATGATTTCTCTTGGTACAATTCGTCATGCGTGCGAAAAAGCGTTAGAAAAGCACAAGGAGGAAGCTGTCATGAGTAACAATAATATGATGGGTAATAAACCCGGTAATAATGTCAGTAACGCAAATATTGCGAAACTGGCACAAATGATAAACCGTAATGAGAAGAAGAAGGCGGCAAATAAGAGTGTAAACGACCTCTTATCGAGCTTTGGCTCATTAAAGTTTTAGATCGGCGCATATCGCCTTTAGACTTCTAGAAAAACATTGTCAAATACGAATCATACTTAGTTGGCAAATAAGAATTTTGTTCTATAGGAATCTTCACAAGAGGTCTGCCCGCATCTCCAAAGTATACAACCGAATTTATTTTTTCTTGAATTAATTCGACTGTAAGAGACGGCACATTGAGTTCTTGATGAGTGTAGGATTCGACTTTATTTTTAATCGTATGAGTACCACCAAAAAAAGAGAGATGCCATCCGCCTTTGTTCAACACCGGTACATGTCTATAAAAATGACTTAGGCGAATGTTGTCAATGGTCATGTTTAGAGTCTTGTATACAGCATAAGTCAACATCTTTGCGTGATACCATTTACTTACAAATTGCATCGTTAAATCATAGCAATACATAGTCATCTCTAAACAGACCAAATTGTTTAACTGCGAATCTTTGATGCTTCGCAATGTGGCAGGATCAGGAATTTCATCAACATCGCAAATAAGGATAATATCATCGTCAGCCAGATTTAATCCCTGAATGCCCTTTGCAATTGTATTGCGTTGATGCCACTCATTTTCCCATTGCTCCTTTTTGGATATATCGAGAGTAGGATATGTATATTTGAAATCATCTACAATGATATGTATGATTTTTGGCAAAAAAGCGGAAAATTCCTGTTTGTGCTCTTCAAAATACAGCGGTTTTTCCTTACCGACATGGGTGCGTGTTGCTTCAACTAAAATAAAATAGTCGACTACATCATTGAGTGCATGAAGACGATACCTTAAAAGGTCAATCTCATTATAAAAGATAAAACAGTCAATTACCTTCATTTAATTACTATAAATCTAGTCTATTATCCTTAGATATAAGTTCATATGTCTGCCTTAAAATTTTAACACGACTCTATAGATATGCCTGATACAGCAAAAACATACGCAAATATGCTAAAAATACAAGCCGCCCAACGGCTGGCTGGGCACATAGGAGAATCCGTATCCCCTCTACCTGCGATAGTGGCACCGAAAACAGCACCACGAAATATAAATTTAAGTAATCTTACACCTGCGCAACACGCACATCTGGCGGCAGTCGCAGCGTCTATGCGACCGAGACAAACAGAACTTGAACAGTCGTATGCAGCGTTGAAAAAGGCAGAGAATACCGGTAAGAAACGGTCTCGCCGCCATCGTAGCACCCGCAAAACCACTCGCCGTAACCGCAACCGCAACCGCCGTACCTAAACCCAACCCCACCGACTAAAGTAGAAGAAAGATGCCCATCTTTTGTGAACCTCTAGCCGCCGAGACGCTGCGTGCCCTCAACCAGGCAGTCAATGATCTCCCACCCGAACACCATCTGCGTAAGGATAGTGATGCCGGCATTGTTAGCATTGTCTACGATCAAGCAAAGGATGTCACCGTATTTCATGGTAAGTCCGGCTTTTATTTTCGTCGCGGATCCGTTGTAGATGCCATTAAGGCAGATATTAACAATGGTCGCGGGCTCATTTGTACTGCGTATGAACTTGCCGATGCAAATGCTGCCGCATCCGTTATTACAAGTTTTGAGGAAAAGTTCGGCATCAAAGCGGCAAAGAAAATCGATATTTACACGACGGAATTCAACAACCGCAACTTCCTACTCGCCAAGTTCCCCGCGAATGTGATTAAGCAATTGTTCGAAACCCAGGGCGGCACTATGAAAACTGGCTTCAAGGGACCTCGTGATAACCTCCTCAAGATTCCCACACTAGATAAGTATTTCGAGTTCAAGGAGACAGCAGAGCCTACGGTCGCATCCGTCTTTGCTACGCAATACGAAAAAGGTAATTATGACTATGTAAAATCGGTTCACTATCAACTCTTACAGGAGGTGATTAACCATCCCAATCTTGGTATTACACTGAGCCCTGTGGCGGAGTGGCAGTCGTAACCGATGCCGGCTCAAAGCGAGGAAGTACATGGTGTTTTGAATTATGATATCTGTATATCATTATTGCAATCACAATAATACTTGATACAAGAATAATCGTGCCTGGTATTCCGAACATAATGACTGCATCATCATTGTTTGAGGTAGTTTGGGTAGAATTCGTAATAGATGGCACAACCATAATTATGCACTAATAAACTTGAACGATGTTCTTCATTTTTTCGTAAAACCCCAAGAATCTAAAACTTTTTCACGAGAAGAGCCATAGAATGTCTTTTCTAGCGAATTTGGAATGGCGGCGTGCCGAAAAAGGTTTTGCCAAGCCGACCGCAATGTCCCCAATCCCCGATATTCAACCAATTCTCAATGCTGTTGTAAATGCGCCGAGCAGTTTTGGGATTCAGCCTTACATAGTGAAGGTTGTAACCAGTGAGGAAGTGAAGAAGGCGCTTATGCCGGTGTGCTACGGACAGCCCCAAGTAGAACAATGTACGCATTTGCTCGTCTTCTGTACTAGGAACAATTTAGACGAGCATCTCAACCATTTTATCAACGAAACGAAGCCACCGGCACAGTTGGAGGGTATGATGCGTGGGGCTATTCTAGGAAATAGTCATCCTGTACAATGGGCAAAGCACCAGACTTATTTAGCACTAGGATTCGCCTTAGCTGCTGCTGCCGAACTTAAGATTGCAAGTTGTCCTATGGAGGGCTTTTCCCCTGATGGTGTAGGTGCGGTCCTAGGATTGCCCCATTCGCTTGTTCCTACTGCTTTACTTGCAATAGGACTACACGATCCTACCGCAACTTCGTTTCCCCGTTTCCGTTTTCCGCAGTTTGAACTTGTACAATGGATTACAGAGCAGCCGAATACAGTTCGTCCTATAAAATCTCGGTATCGTCATGCAACGCCGGTACGACGGAGAAAACATGAAACCGAAAAAATTGACGGCGTCAAAGATTCATTTTAAATATGCTGCTCCCTCCTTATCTTCTTACCTAAAGCATTGAGCCCTTCCTTTCTTCATATCCCTCCATGTCTTCTGCGTCTGTTCCTATTATTCCTACTCACAGCGGTGCCCCCACGGACCGCTCGAATACTCCTCCCTACCCTCCTACACCGGACGCCGGCGCGGCTGCCCCAGATGTATCGGCACCGGCGCCCTCAAATAAGTACGTGATGCGTGAATACAAGAGCTTTGATGAGATGAACATCAAGGACGATATTCTGCGTGGTATTTACTCTTTCGGCTTTGAAAAGCCCAGCCCTGTTCAAGAGAAGGCGATTGTGCCAATGATGATGGGCTACGACCTGCTCGCACAGGCGCAATCGGGTACTGGTAAGACCGGTACCTTCGTCATTGGCGGCATCAGCCGCATTGATGCTACTAAGAATGAAGTCCAGATGATTGTCATTTCACCGACGCGAGAACTGGCAGAGCAGACGGCAGCAGTTGCCAAGGGCATTGGCAACTATATTGGTATCCGTACGCATACGGCAACGGGTGGTCCGCCCGTTAACACGGATATTGATGTTATCTCGCAGTCTAAGCTCAAGCCGCCGCATGTTCCGCATGTACTGCTCGTAACGCCTGGTCGCCTTTACGATCTACTTAATCGCAAGGTCCTATCGCCGAATACAATTAAGGTATTGGTTCTGGACGAGGCGGATCAAATGCTAGAGGCGCGTTTCCGCGAGCAGGTTCATTGTATCCTGAGCCTCGGCTGGCCGATTACAACGCAGTTGGCTCTCCTCTCCGCCACGATGACGCCTGATGTTATACAGGTAGCGAAGAGCATTCTTCGTGATCCGGTAGAGATTCTGCTAGAGCCTGAGGAGGTGAGCTTGGAAGGCATCAAGCAGTGGTTTGTGGAGGTACCGCGCGAGGACCATAAGTTGGATACACTGTGCGATCTCTACGACAGCCTGAGCATTCAGCAGGCGACGATCTTTGTCAACACGCGCCAGAAGGCGGAGTGGCTGGCAGATCAGATGAAGCGTCGCGGCTTTGACCTCAATTACATTCATGGCGACATGGATGTATCTGAGCGAAAGTTCCGGATGGCAGAGTTCCGCAACGGCAAGTGCCGTGTGCTCATCTCTACGGATCTGTTGGCGCGCGGCATTGATGTTCAGCAGATTTCCATTGTCATCAATTACGAGCTTCCTCTCCAGCGCGAGAACTATATTCATCGTATCGGTCGTTCGGGTCGGTTTGGTCGCAAGGGTGCTAGCATCAACCTGATTACGGAGCGTGAGCGTCGGGCACAGGATGAGATTGAGACACATTACGAGAAGAAGATTCATCCTCTGCCGCTCAACCTTGATATTTATTAGACACCATCAAAACAACAAATACCATAAAAATCAACAAAAACTAAAAAAATAATAATATTTTTAGTTTTTTTTGTTAACAATGAATTTACGCGATTAGCACAGGCTTATCCTCGAAGTAACCTTCGGGGCAGACGCTGGCGGTCATGGGGATAGAGGGGCTGCCGCTCATAATAGGCGCGCATGTGGCATAGCCGCCACGGAAGCGACGCGAGGCACGGCGTGAGCGGCGGGAGGCACGGCGTGAGGAGCGGCGTGAGCGGCGGGAGGCACGGCTCTTGCGATTCACCTTGCGATTCACATTGTTGCGGCGGCTCTTGCGATTCACCTTGCGATTCACATTGTTGCGGCGGCTCTTGCGATTCACCTTGCGATTCACCTTGCGATTGGCATTATTGCGGCGGCTCTTGCGCGTATTGCGACGACGGCGCCGGGCGCTGGCGCCGCCACCGAACTTCTGGTTATCGGTGTTGTAGAGAGGGACCGTGGGGTCAACGCCGCCGGGCCAAGTTGTGTACGCATTGCGGTTAGACAGCGGGGGCTGCTCAGGTGGGGACTTAATTAGACCGTTCATCTTCTATTTCTTACGCGGGAAATTAATACGCCCCAGCCCCAGGAACAATTGTCGACGGATAATAACTTCCAATATCGCAATTGCTGCAAGCGCCGAACGCCTTAGCCGCTGTCGCCTTTGTACCCTGAAATGAAGGCAGTTGGTCGCAGGCACCCGCGGTAGATAAGTAGACCAAAGGTGACGCATAAGGTGCCGGATTACCCGCATATAAGTACGGTGTGGGAATCGTGTAAGGAATCTGGAAACCGCCCTGAACGACTGGAGGCAAATAGAAATTTGATAAACTTTGCTGAATTGCGCAAGTGGGATTGGGAATAGAAGGCGGAATAGGTGTGACATAATCACCACCATAGCCTACACGAGTACTTCCCATTACCTCAGTATAGGGTAAAGGATTGCCGTACTGTTGTGTAGAAATATTCAAGTTGGAGTAGTTAAATGTATTCGGTTGTACAGTAGGATCACTGTAAGGCGGAGTATAGGTCTGGTTTACCGCCTGTTGGAGAGCCCAGGTACGAAGTCCGGACTCTGTACATCCGCTACGGCTAGTAAAGGTGCTCATAGAGCGTAGTTTGTATCTCATGTACTGACCGGCGTCCATCTAATTAGACCCTTGGTTTTTTCAACTGCCGTTAAACTATCAAAAAGAAAATCAATGAACCCATTAAGATGACTAGTTTATCGCCGGCGGTATCCATTACATTAGCGGCAGCCCTCACACTCGTTGTTGTGGGTGTATCGCTCTACAACCGTAATTTAATTGTCCAAGATAATTTTCAAGACTATGTGCCAGCCTTAACTCGCTCTAAGATTTATTGGTTTGTTGATGCTGAGACAAACTCTCGCCATTGGTGGGACTTCGGTGCTCGTAATAGCAATATGCCAAATCGTGGCTATTTACAGGTCTCTTTGGATGTTCTTCGCCGTACCCAAGGACATGACTTTGATATTGTTCCCTTAATTGGTCGCGATGCTGTACTTGCACTCTTACCGAAGGCGAATCGTAAGGCGAACCGACTGCCACCGGCACTATGGCGTCGCTGGGTGATTGCCAATCTATGCGCTGCCTACGGTGGTTTGGTGATGGATGCGAACTCAACGCTGTGTTTGGGACCTAGCTTCTACCCTCTAGTAAATGGCGTGGATGCAGCGATGTTTGGCACACATCCCGATGAGCCGCGTGTCTCTACTGCCACAGCCATCGCACCCGGACCCTCTCCGTATGTAGGCTGGTCGGCATTGCCAAACAATCCTGGTTGGGTATATGCTGCGGGTCAGTTGAATGATCTGTTAAATCGTGGACCACAGGCATGGGGCGCAGCGGTTGCCCGTCGTCAAGAACTCGCCGTTTGGGAGCACCAGGCAACCTTGGGTACAAAGATTATACGTATAGCAGATGCGGGCAGACTGCCTGATGGACGCCCTCGTGATCTAGAGGATCTCTTTGGACGCCTCAGCGACGATGATAACAATCCTAAGTCAGCAATTCTACCTGAGGCAGTATTCATGTCGTGGGATGGTGATCAACTAGTCCGCCGCTTTGAGTTCAATTGGTTCTGTGCTCTCTCCGCCGAGGATGTAAGAAATACCGATACGCTGTGGACGA
>Ga0208616_1000206_pt1 | contig 19477 bp, 15 predicted proteins | sample CryBogCBE16Oct07_FD_184575 | JGI IMG/M metagenome (GOLD analysis project Ga0208616, IMG submission 184575) | Freshwater microbial communities from Crystal Bog, Wisconsin, USA - CBE16Oct07 (SPAdes) (version 2) | ecosystem: Environmental > Aquatic > Freshwater > Lake | place: Crystal Bog... | reverse complement strand
CCGTGGGAACAGGAACGCCATCATCCTGAAGTCTTACGCTTCAGTGCCGCTCAGGTAGACAATGGAACATTTAAGTTTTACGAATACGATGATGATGTGGTGATGCAGAACGGCGGAGGACTTGTTGAGGATATTAATTTGCGTCTAAATACTCCGTCGTATATTGTACCTGCTGGCACAGTTGCTCGTCGCATGGTACCTATGATGCGGACAACGCCGCCGTTTTTCCCACGTAAATCTTTGCGTTTTGGGCGGAAGAATCGTCGTCGTGCTTCGCCGTCGTCTTACAGACTCCGTCGTACTACCCGAAGGGCGAAGAAGCAGAAGCGGTTGACTCGTAAACGCCGTTAAACAGATACTTTATTTCAGTTTTCCATAATATGGAAAGTTGAAACAAGGAAACAGAAAGAATAAACCGCAAAGATGCGGTAAATTTAATGCGTATTCTTTATTCTGTCGGAAAATCTAGGTGGAGGATGCCCCCCCTAGAGAGAGAGAAGGCAGATTAACCCGAATAAAGATAATATATTGAACGGATTATTAATAATTTATAAAAGACATCCCTATGTCATTTATATAGGAGATATATCTCCATTTTTGCCAGTCCGATCCCAGCATAACCTCATCGTCTACGATGCTCTCTATACAGTCTAGTCCTTCCACCCACTCTTTAAAGAGAAAAAACTTTCATTTAAACAACCGCGGGTAGATGAGGACAGAACATGATTCGAGTAGTTATTGATACACGCGAGACAGACCTCTGGTCTCTCTGTGCTCCTTACACAGATATTAGCGGAAATGAAGGCTGGATTGCCGAAAAACGAAATCTCAATATCGGGGATATTTCGTTTTACTTAAATGATATTAGTGGTGCCCCGCTTGTTACGCTAGAACGGAAGCGCGTGGATGACCTGGGTTCCTCACAAAAGGATGGGCGTTATCGGGAGCAGCGAGCGCGACTACTCGCCCAACGGGGTCTCGGCACTTCGGTTGGTTACATTGTTGAGGCACCATACTGGACACCTAACTTGTCCAATTCCTGGTGTCGCGGATCGTTCACCGAAGTTCACCTCCAACAGACACTATTGCGTCTCCAGTTCCGTTATACTATGCCGGTATTCCAGGTGAGCAAAGTAGACGAAACGATGTCGTTTGTACGCCGCATTGCGCGAATGTTGGCGGCAGATCCTGCTGTCTTCCGTGGTGGTCTGGCGGAAACGGCGACCGCTGCTGCCGCCGTCTATACCGAGGCGGTTCATATCAAGAAGGCGGACAATAAGACACCTGAGCGCGTATTTGTGGCGATGTTGTCCACGATTCCTGGGCTCGGTGGAGCGGCGGTTACGGCGCTAGCAGCGGCGACCGGCTCCTCCATGACACGCCTACTTGCAATGACAGCAGAACAGATTGCTGCGATTCCCACGGGGAAACGGAGCATTGGAGCGTCGGTCGCGTCAACGGTGTACGCTGCTTTACATTCTTAAGTGGGCGGAGTTTCTGGCTTGCCATTTGGTTTCGGTGGTGGTATTTTTTTGCTAGATGTTTTTGTACCTGCAAAGGGTGACCATAACATTGCTGAAATACGGCGTGAATAGAAAGTAATTTCTCGCAGAAATCGTTTATAATTGCTCAAAATATGTGCCATAACACCGATAAATAGAATAGGACCGATCGGTGTAAAAATACAGAGTGGTATTAAAATAGGTGAAAAAAGTATTAAAAAGAAAATCTTAGTCTTCCAACCCATTCCTATTGTATAGAATGGAATTCTGCGTCCTCATTCACAGGTGATTTAGGAAGAAATGCGCGTGCCAGATTTGCATGATACATAAGTGTTTCATCTAATAATTCGTAAGGTTCAGGAGTGTGCGGTCGTGTCGGCAAGGCGCTTTGTGCTGACACCGGTGTCGGTGCTGGTGCTGGTATGGCTTCTGGCTCTGGCTCTGGCTCTGGCTCTGGCTCTGGTTCTGGTTTTATAACAGCTAAAAGATTATCTGTATTATGTTGTTTTATCAATGCAATCAAATCCTTCTTACGTTTTCCGCTCCACCGTGAAATCCTGTGCTCCTTACAAATTTCAATAAGTTGCTTATTCGTCATCGTCCAATAGTCGGGCTGCTGCTGCTGCTGCTGCTGTGTCTCCATTATACGCCTTACTTGGTCCCAACAGAAAATTTAGTATATAAATACCGGAGCCTATGGCAGTCTAAAACTTTATATCGCTCTATAGTGTTAGATTGATATGCCTACGTTTACATTTACATTGCCGGCGTTCGGCGACCGTAAATTCACGGCTCATACAGAATCGGTCTATCATGCACTTGGCGACGAATCCAACTTATATCAGTACAAGAACCACCTAAATGAAATGTTTGCCCTATTCCGAATTGAGGCGAAGGCTCACGAGATGAAGCCCAAAGAGTACTTTTTGAGTAAATATGAACCTTTGGCGGCGGATATTCAAGGTAAACGGTTCGCTGCCGGAGTATGGTGCGATGTATTACGCAAACATCATTTTAATGAACTCCACGAATACTATGAAAATGCTATGATTAAAAAAGTTAAAACGGATGCGAGTATACTGGTCGGTGATATTGTATATATTGAAACCACCTATGAATCACGACAGTATTATGGATTATATATTGTTGTATTAGACGCAGATGGGAATAAGTCTCTTTATATGTATGGAGACGGCGTTCGTCTCAACGCACATCGCAAGGAGGTGATTAAATCTCTACTTGAGCATAATCCTGCGTTTTTTAACAAGGCAGATAGGGAATCGCTCACCGATATCATATACGATTTTGATGCGGGCTCGCATAACGATTGGCTCACCGCTGATTTGAGGGCGGAAATATATGATAATGTGTAATAGGAATGGGGCAATCATCAAGTAATATGATGGCGGCACAAAAACAGCAACAGACCGAGCCGACTGCCACGGGTCACTGGGTAAGTGATATAAAAACCGGTTTTCGCTGGTCAACCGATCCTATCGTATCGGGTCCAGAGGTCGTAAAAAAACCACTCGGCGGCACTGTTCCACAGTTTGAAAATGATAATAATCTCAAAATGGCATTCTCTTTGCCTGGATATCCCGGTGAAGTATGGGGACCGTATCGTAAGAAGTTCACACACTCTAGCATAATAGGCGGGCAAGCGTTCACACCGCCTGAATCAGTGGACGGCGTTCCCATTCTCTGCCGCTGCCGAGATATAGAAAAATACATGCGTGACGAACGGGGTGGTCGTATGTTACAGGGACTCGGCGCGGTTGCGCTCGGCAAAAGCGTGCCTGCCTGCTGGGATGACACTGAATCTATTTGGAATCCCCTTGGTGGAATGTATTTCTATGTAAAAACTCGTGAGCCCGGTTTCTTTGCGTACGCCGCAAGTAGCCAGGGTCTGCTCGGTGTCGCCGAAGGAATCGCCACCGGTCCCGTCGGTCCCGTGCCGCTCGCACTCGGTGCGTACTTTTTGACGAAGAAGGGCGGCGCCAAGGGGACCGGTCGGCAGCGGAAACAGCGTGCCAATAACAAAAAGACAAGAAAAATGAACCGCCTAAAGTCTCGGCGTAATAAGTAGACATAATACTATGAGTGAGCCATCCTCGCCCCACCTGGTTGTTATGGCGGCGCCCGAGGAGCCCAAAGTATACAATCCCTGGAATCTCACTAACCGGCGCATACCGGATGCTGAGATTCTTTCTATCCTTCGTAAATACGGCATTAAGGAGAAACCCCGTCGCTGGGAACTTTTCCGCCAAGCTTGTATTCACAGTTCGTATGTAGACAGACCTGAAGGACCTGTTACGAGCGGCAAAGATGCCGGTGAGCCCGTCATCGTCGCCCCGCGACCCGAAGGATGTATGCCACTTGCCGAAGCGGATAATGAAGCAATTGAGTTTGTCGGCGATTCGCTGCTTGGCTGCGTGATTGCCCTGTATCTACACGAGCGGTACCCTGATCAGGACGAGGGATTCTTGACGCGACTTCGCACTCGGCTCGTCAACAACAAACAGCTCGGCGAACTTTCGCTCAAAATCGGCTTCCAACGCTGGATTGTCCTTAGCCGCCATGTAGAGGATGTATGTAACGGTCGCCACAATCTCCGCATTCTTGGCAGCATGTTGGAAGCGTGGTGCGGCGCGATGTACTTGGACCTTGTGGACCAGAATCCTGGCACGGCGTTTATGCGCGTCCGTACCTGGCTCATCAATCTGTTTGAAAACGAGGTGGATTTCGTTGCGTTGATCAGCGAAGATAATAACTTCAAAGATCAGCTGCTCAAATATTACCAGGCGACCTATCATTCGCCGCCGAAGTACAAGGAGGTACTTGTGGAGGGACCACTTCACGACCGCACATTCACCATGGGCGTACTTGCTCCCAACGGTGAGGTTATTGCTACCGCAATTGCGCGAAATAAGAAGGTTGCCGAACAGGAGGCGAGCCGTCGCGCACTTATCAAGCTGGGAGTACTTCCAAATGAGGAGGAGTAGATGAATTCGGCGATTGCTCGTCCAGATTTACAGTAACAACTTGATGAACATCATGTACACTCCCTAATGTAGTTTCACTTATCGGTTTATTTACAGACGGTGATTTATCTATATCGTCTTCTAATTCGTGTATGTTGTTCGTTTCTGGAATAGAATCTAAGGGTGAGGGTTTTGCAACAGTTGATTTTTTCCATACCGGCGCATCTGGTGGCTGTGTTACAAAATGTGTAAGTTGTTTTTTTGCAACCGATGTAATACGATCTTCTTTAATACCACTACTAATATCCCGCATTTCTTGAACTCCAATATCTATGAGAATTCTCGGTAAACTAGATATATCCATATTTAATTTAGTTTCCGTCTTCAAATCAAGTTGTGCCTGTTTTGTAATACAATCTGGTATTTCCAAGTTTGTTTTGAGTAAATCCAAATAAATACTTTTATTTTTTATAATTATCCAAAGTGCGTCTTTACGAAGTTCAACGGGTAGTTGAAGTTCTGAAGCAATATCTGCACTAAATGAAATCCATTCTTGTTTTGCCTTAATATTCAATTCAAGATTTTCTTGAATTTGATAAATTTTAATGTAACCTGTCATAATTGCTATACTAAAACTCATAATAATGAATAATGTATTTAGTATTACGGTAAGATTTACTGTAACACTATTTGGAAATCCGGCTTGGGCACTTGCTATGGTTCCTGACAAAGTGGACAAAACTAGTCCAAGAATTGTATTTGCTCGTATCTTTCTACGGTAATGTGCGATGGCTAATTCTAGACAGCGTATATTGTAAGCAGCGATTGTGACCCACTCAAACAGCACCGATACATTTGCTTTTGTCCAATTTGTACCGTAACTTTTTCGCAAATCTTGCCCCGTTGCTGCCATTGCCGGTGATTGCCCTATCGCTGGAGATTGCCCCATCGCCGGTGATTGTCCAATCCCCGCAGCTGCAGCAGCATTCATATTAAATATTACGCTATTCTTACGCTCAAGTAGTTTATTCTGTTCTAACGAAGACATCGCACCTAACGATAGATTCGGTTTTTTATTTTGAGAAAACAAGATAAGGACATACTATGGCGTCTAAGGGTCCGCCCCGGTTTGTATCTCCGCTTCCACAATCAAAAATTCGTAAGGCGCCACCTCCACCAACTATGTATGAATTGCTCGAATCACTTACAGTTGCTGCGCCGGCAGAAATGGCGGAGACCGAAATGGGAACTGGTGTAGGAGTGAGTGGGGCACCTGGCGGTTTGCCACCGGCGACTACTCCTGCTGCTGCTACTCCTGCTGCTGCTACTCCTTCTGCTGCCACTCCTGCTGCTCCTAAAACGACGCGTAAGGCATCGACTGCTCTTGAAGCACCTGAGCGTGTGCGTGCTACACCTATTGTGCCAATTGAGCCTCTTGCTGCTCCTACTGCTGCTGCTGCCGCCACGCCTGCCGCTGTTGCGGAGTCGGCAGCTGCTGCCTTAACTACCCCCGCACCTCCGCCAACAGACGCACTCGCCGCACTCTCAGCGCGCCTGGAAGAAAAAACCGGCGAGCGACAAATTAAGGTCGCGCCAGACGCGTTCATGCCCGCGAATCGCCGCGCGTTCAAACAGTTCATCATTGAATCGTACCGTCGCTACAAACTTCCCGCAATCTCCGAAATTCTCAATCCCAATGCGTGCGCCGAAGCGGCTGCCGCCAGCAAAACCCAAGTAAAAGCATTCGCCTACCAGGAATTTGTCCGCGATTACATCCAAAAACCTTCCCCGTACCGCGGAGTTCTTGTCTACCACGGTCTCGGCTCCGGTAAGACCTGTACCTCTATTGCCGGTTTGGAAGCGCTGTGGCAAGCCGGTCAAAAACCGGTTTACGTAATGACCCCCGCCTCCCTTTCCCCCAATTATCGCGATGAAATTACCAAGTGCGGACCCTTTGTCTTTCGCACAAACAACTTTTGGCAATTCATCTCGGTTCCGTCTATCAAGGCACCCTCGGCGGAGCTGGACTTTCTAACAAAAGTTGTAGGTCTCCCGTTGGGCTCGATTCGCAAACGCCGCGGCGGCTGGGCACCAGATCCCGCCCGCGCCAAAAAGCCCAATTTCGCCTCGCTCACCGCCGAACAGCAGCGCTCTGTTACCGAACAAATCGTGGAGCACATGGACTACCGCATTCAGTTTATCCATTATAACGGACTGTTAGAACGCCAGGTACGCGATTGGGCATGTAATCATCCTACAATGTTTGACGGTGCGACAATTATTATTGAGGAGGTTCACAATTTGATTCGTACCATCAACAACTCCGCACTGGAATTGGCGTACAAGGACGAGCCGCGTGATGTGGTCCAGTACACTCCCAAATTCTGCTCGGTCGGTAAAAAGTATCGCATTTCTTATCTCTTGTACCGCATGCTCTGTGCTGCGGTCGGTTGTAAAATCATCGCATTGTCTGCCACGCCAATTATCAACTTTGCCCAAGAAGTGGCAATTCTGGCAAATGTACTCGCCGGTGATGTGCGTATGGTAGAAGTGAATACATCCGGTTTGGATAAGCGTGCGGCAATCCAAAAACTTCTTGAAGCACACCCCGAAGTAGATTTTGCCGAAGTCCTACCCCGCCCCGAAATTTCCGCCTCCACCATTCGTATCACTCCCGTGCCCAGCGGATGCCGCAAAGTTGTGGATCCCGCCACCGGTATGTTCCGTGGTTTTATTCGTGACGAACGAATTGCTGGTACCCCCGAAGAGGTAAACCGTGAACGCAATGTAGAACTGTGGTTTGAGCGTGTAAAGGCATCGTTGGCGGCGGCTGGCATTACCTCCTTCTCCGCTGTCAATTACAAGGCGATTCCTCGGCTTCCTGACATAGAAAAAACATTCCGCGAATTGTTTATTGATACCGATCAGTTGATTATAAAACCGCGTTTACAGTTACCACTTATGGCTCGCTTATCCGGTCTCATTTCCTACTACAAGGGCGGCAAGGCGGACTTGATGGCGACTGTCAACCGTGACGAAGTGGTCATGTTGGATATGAGCGACCTTCAGCTCAAGAAATATACCGAGCAGCGCAAGATGGAGATTGACAAGGAGTTGCGGGCAAAGAAGCAGACAAAACCGGCGGGCGGCGACATGTATTCCCAAATTTCTAAAAACATCAACTCTACATTCAAGATTTTCTCGCGCGCCTCATGTAACTTTGTATTTCCTGCCGACTACGAGCGTCCTGTTCCCGCCGATTACCGTGATGTTCTCAAAATGATTGGTGCGAAAAAGTCAACCTTAGTCACGGACGACGAAGTACTCAATTCCGAGGATGAGGTAACCGAGGTGGAAAAGATTGCCGAGGCGGAGGAGCGCGCGGAGCGGGCAGAACTCACGAGCGAAGACGGCGATTCATCGGCACCTTTGGGTCAGGAGGTCGCCGGCGCAGCAGAGGCGACAAGCGGAAATGATGCCGCATTGCCACCGTCCACATATGCCGAAGCGCTTACCGCGGCGGTCACAATGCTTCGTAGCCGTGCCTCGGAGTTTTTTTCTCCGGCTACGCTTCCAACAATATCGCCTAAATTCCAGGCGATACTGGACCGGTTGACCATGGCAAAGGGTCCTGTCCTTGTGTATTCTAATTTCAAGACACTGGAGGGCGTGGGTCTGTTTTCGGTTGCCCTGGAAGCCCAACAAAATTATCGTAAATTTGATATTGTGAAAACGGCAACGGGTGACTGGACGCTGTCACCCGAAACGATTGCCGCGGGTGCAGGGGTGCCGCGCTACATCACCTACACAGGTGATGAAGAGCGTGATAAGCGTAACATTCTTCTCGCGATTTTTAACGGTAAGTGGTCGCGTGTTCCTGTTGATCTGGCAACGCAGGTGAAAGAGCTTGCCGGCGCCGAAGCGAATCTTCACGGTGAAATCATCAAAGTAATTATGATTACGCAATCGGGTGCCGAGGGTATTTCCTTGGCAAATGTTCGCCAGGTTCACATTATGGAACCGTACTGGAACTATGTGCGCTTGGACCAGGTGAAGGGACGCGCGATTCGTATTTGCTCGCACATGGACTTGCCGCCGGATGAGCGCAATGTGGATATTTTCACCTACGTCATGAAATTCTCGGATCGCCAAATTAAGGAACGGTTGGTGGACGAAACAATTTCTAATTTTGACGGCAACGATACGACGGACCAAACCATTTTCAAGTTGCTGATGTCCAAGAAGAAACTCAGCGACTCCGTGTTGGATGTGATGAAGAAATCCGCCGTGGACTGCGAGTTGAACTCCACCGAAAACGGCGGCTACGCCTGCTACCGTTTTGCCGGCGATGTGAGCTCTACTGAGCCGCTGTTCCATCCGCTGGTGGATGTTCACGTGAGCGTAGCCGAAGCATCCGTTCGTGCCGCTCGCTAGAGTATCCCATCAAATATCCGCCGTTGGTTTTATTGCCAAGGTGGCGCCAGTGTTCAAACCCGTGGCGTCGGTAGAGCCGCTCGGCGTCAGGATTGTAGTAGCTCACCTCTAATATGACATTTGGGCTCATCATTTTTACTTTTTGTAGCAATGTTGAGCCAATGCCGTGTCCTTGAAAATCGGGATGGACCACTAAGTAGGCAAGCTCGGTACAGTCAAGATGGCGAAACAAGCGTGCTTTAGCAAGAAGCGCAAAGCCTACAACTTGGCGTTTGTGAAGAACTACAATTGATTCTGGATCGGCGTCCCGTAATGCGGCACGGAATTCGTGCGCATAGGTACTGTCAAATGTCTCTTCGCCGAGTTTCTGGACGGCTGAGTGGTAGTGAGGTTGGTAGGATACGTAAGTGATCATTTTACCTACTAGGTATTCGGGGTTTTTGTGGGCGTGAAATATTTACACAAAGTAAGAAGAGAAGGGATGCCAATAATTGTTGCACCACCCGTACCCGTACCGGCGGTTCAAGATGCCGAGCCCGCCGTCAAGCCGTTTGAAATAGTTGCCGAATGGCTAGAGCCTGTGCGCACAATGCTTGCCGGCAAGTTTGGCGCCGATAAGATGGCTCGTGTTGACGCCCTTCTTTTGGAGACCGGTGCGATTATTGCCGGCGGCTCTATTCTACGTGCCGTGTCACCCTGGAACGCTGATGTTCGTGGTCTAGGGGGAAACCGTCCACGCCGGTCGCCCGAAGTGAATGATCTAGATATTTACGTGCCGGTTCGTATGACCCCCCGACTGATTGACGGGCTCTACACTGGCACAGAAGCACTTTTAGAAAGTGGACAGTATAAAGTTTTACCCGCTAGTAGCTATTGCGAGTCGTTTCTACGAAAAAACGGTATTCGCCGAGTTCATACATTTACCAATCAGCATGAGGATAATCCTACAGATATTATGTCGGTTCGTCACCGTCGTAGCGTTCAACAGGTCGTCACCAATTTTGATTTAACAATTTGCCAAATATGGTACGATGGCGCTCACGTATACGCAAGTCATCCCCAAGATATTCGTGATAAAAGGGCAACTCTTCAGTCCGATTATGTATTGTCGCTTATGCGTGGTAATCAGTATATTCGTAAGCGCCTAGATAAATATATGAAGCGTGGATTCCGTATTTCTATGGATGGAATGGCAGATAATTCTGAACTTTTGCCAACGGACCAGGACGCATGTGCAAAAGATAAGAATCAATTTCGGGTTCGTAAGACAAAGCCCGAATTTTGGAATCGTTGGTTTGCCTCGGTCGCAACGGCGTGGCTATCAGGTTCAGCCACAACATTTAGAACTGCGAAAAGTTATCTTCCTTCTATTGCGGACAATGTGTTGCCTACTAAAAATGTATTAATTCCCCTTGCTCAAAATTTACCACATCTAAGCGCCATCAACTCAACAGGAATAAGTTTGATAACAAAAGGATTACGTCTTTGGCATTCTATGCCATTAGATAGTTTTTGGAACAATTTTAAGGATACCGGCTACGACTCCGAAGATTACGAAAATGTAGACAATAGACAAGCGTTGGCAGCCGAATTTATGTCAACCGTGGTACCTGATATTGCGTGGCAAGCGGATGGTATGCGTGCATTCGCCCTTGCCATGAATAAATTTTTAGAATATCAAATGCTTCCTATAAAATATTCAAATAGAATTGAAGGCGAAGATAGATTTGCTCGCGAACGTGTAAACAAAATCACGACGGGATTTACATTAGGAACAATTTTATATAAAGGTGATATACCTATTGGTCCTCGTGACGGGGATCTTAGAGGTTTATATATGACTCCAGAAGTTTATAACTTTTATGCAGCGAATCTTGCTGGAAATATTTTACGAAAGGTAGAAGTTGCTACAGACTACGCAGAGGCAGGTGCATTAGTTTATGATATTCATAACCACCCATTAGCCGTCGGTATTTCTCGGGCAAAATTCAAAGATCATTTACGCCGCCATAAAAGGTTCCCCAAAGACGCAATTCCCTGCTATTGGCGGGACTGTAATAAAACCCTTGCCCTTACAGAAATCCATCATATTCTTGGACGCACAGATTATAGACCGTGGTTTGACGGGGCGGAAGCAATACCAATGTGGCAGGGATTTGCCCAAAGCGATGTAACGCTTATGGATACGATTTTTTCCGAGGAAGGTATGGAAGCGAAGAACTTTTCCTGCTGTCCTGTATGTTTATCCTATGTCCGCCGTGAAGACGGTTGTATGTTTATGCATCATAAATGCCCTAACTTACAAACACCGTATTCTGTAGACTTATATAATAAATATAAAGATAGATTTAATGAGTTATGGTGGTGTACCTTATGCGGTCGTGTATGCCAAGAGCACCAGCGAGAAGATCATCCTGAAGATATTGTCCCTGCCCATCATGCCCTTGGACCGGCTGACGGTCCTCGTACCAATTTGATTCGTCCTGGTGGCGGTGCCTCACCATTTTCCAACGATTGTACTGCGTACGGTGGTGGTATGCTTCTAGAGAAATTTATCCGTTTCCAGAAAATCCGTGAAGTGGCAAATATTCTCAAAGCCCAGATTGGTAAAATAACATTAGAGGATGCAAAGAAATATATGATTGACCAGGTATGGAATTCTCCCCTTAATATTGACCCTATGCTAAGAGCCCATTTACAAACACTACTTACCGAAAAACGGTTTAATATTCCTACAACCGCCTTTCCTAATCGTCCACCCCCAGCTCCAGAAAACAACCTTGTTTATCCTAATGTGCCTCGGAATGGTGCCGCTGGAGATGTGTTGCTCCCCATTCTTCTTCCTGAAGGTGATGATGCTACAACGTTGGATACGGTGCGACCGGCGATTCAATTTATTCATCGGCGACAAAACGGCGAAGTCAATACTCATGCAGACGAATACATTGGGCTAGAAAGTTTATTTAATCTATTACAATCTCGTAACGATGAATATAGACAGGGACGAGGAGGAGATATTGGTATGTGCTGGAACTATCCTACTTGCGATGCCAAAATTCACCCGCAAGAAATTCAAGCTATTCTTACTCGCTTGGATACAAATGCCGCTGATTATCCTGAAGTCACGGCAGAGAACAAAGCCCGTTACAGGCAAATTTACGACGTCTATAGAAATAATTACAATCGTAAATTCCAGCGGGGCGGTGCGCGTGCCACACGCCGTGGTCGTAAACAGCAGGGAGGTGACGGCGAAATAAACGGCGCGGTTACACCCTTTTTCGTGGAAGCAACCGATGCCCAGTGTATGTTACCGCGGCGTGGAGCAAACACTGCGGTGCCGGCGGCACGTAAGCGCAAAACTCTACGGAAGAAACAGGGCAGGTCTAAACCAACAATGTAAATAATTTTATAACTATGATAAAGTGGCCTGCGCCGATTGATCATACTTATATTTTATGCAATCCTAAAAAGGAGCCTGATCGTGTAGCCTATTTGGAAAAATGGTTTTCCGCCAATAACATAGATCCTAGCTGTTATACAATAGGATATTCATGTTACGGCGTTGATCTATCTATTGGAGAACTTCAGCGTTTACACAACCACCAGCAACCTCGTGCCCCAGTTCAGTATAAGAATTGTTTTCGCGGAGTCGGCTCTGGGCGCGCACATGCCCTAAATCCCTCCGAAATTTCGCTGGTGGTGAATTGGGCAGCCGCCGCAAAAAAAGCGGTACTTGCCGGTCATCAAGCAGTCATGATTCTTGAAAGCGACTGCTTGTTTTCTAACAATTTTATTGAATCGCTGAGTGCGGCGATGAAAGCGCTGGAAGGACATCCGTGGGATTTCTTATCTCTTAGCGCCGGCACCGACTTGCGACCGCAGCGCGGACCCGAATCACGCGATGGCTGGTTTCCCGCGCACCCATACTATCATACCCGCACATGCGATGCCATGGTGTTCAAGGTAAGTATGCTTAAGAAAATCTTGGGAACACTCTTTCCGTTTGTGGATGTACTGGATTGGGAGATGAATTATCAATTAACTCTCCACAATTCTATTTCTTTATGGTTGGACCCGCCTATTATTCGCCAAGGCAGTAACGGCGGCGAATATGTGACGACCCTTGCCTCGTAATTTATGTAGGCGGTTTGATATCCGGCGGCGCCTTGATCGTGCCCGCCTGTCCCTGAGCGTTGTCGCCCCAGCCAGGGTTCGGCGGCATCTGTGGCGGATCCAAACGAGTCACCACATATTGTAGCGGTGTCGGTTTGAGCGCAAAACTGTACTTGCCAAACTGTTCCATATATGTCTTGAGCGATTTCGTATTATTCCAGAAATTCATCGCCACGAATTGGATGCCCAGTTTCTGGGCGGCAGCAACATTGTAATCATTCGACTCCGCCAACGGATTTTCGCTGAGTGGTGCCACAAATGTAGGATTCATGAGAATCTTTTTCTGCGCATTCGCCGCCGCATCACCCGAAATCAACTGAAGCTGCGACGCCTCGTATTCCAACTGAATACCGTCCTTTGTTGAAAAATTCACAAACTCGCTGAACTTGCCTGAACCCCGTAGGTTGGATATAACGATTACCTTTGACGCCAATTGATCAATTGGTACTCTAAATAGGCGATCCGCACCACGGCAATTTGCAAATGTGCTATCCAAACGATAGGGTAAAATTGTAGACTGTAGTGCCTCTGCGGTATGATGGAATGTAGACGCACGGGGATTTCCACGGAATCGTAAGTAGAGTATAACGGGATCCTGATGACCGGGATTGGTTGTTGTTTGAAGTGCTTCTGTGATGAGCGCCTGAAGAACATTTACAAACGGCAGAGCATTGAGTGTTGTTCGTCGCCATAAACTATCCGCCTCCACCACCTGAATAATCGGCGAGAATTCGGCACCAGGCTCGAAATCCGGCCATAAATCAAACACGAAAGCTCGCGCGCCACCCATGACGGCAAGGCGGGCGGCATCAATGGAGACCACACCGTTCACGGCGGGGAAAAAGATACCTGTGGCATTCACCGTACTTACATAAAAATTTGTAAATGCCAAATTCTCCTCCTTGTATCCCTGCGATACGAGAGAATTATATAGGTCAAGCATTCCCTTACGACTGTGATTTGATTGATGATAGTGGTCCGCTGCTTTCAAATTCTGGCGAATAATACGGGCGATATTATGCGGTGTCTCCAAAAATTCCTTAAAATGAATCCACCAAACAATTGTTACCGTAGCAATCGCCATAATTATGAGCAGCCCCCAAATTGGAAAATTTTCCGTTACCGCCGTATCAATCGTTGTTTTACGAACCTGGGAGGCAACTCCTTGAAAAGCGTTTCCAATATCGCTCATCAACGCCGTAAGCTGCGGATTAAATACTGACTTTGCTGCCGGCGCCGTCATTCTAGCCTAACATGTCATTATTTTTTACCACCCGATCCCGACAGAAGTGCGTAGGCAAGCGCCATCTTATCCACCGCCGACAGTTTTGCTGCCGCCTTCATCGCTGCATCTTCGGTGAGTCCATTGATTTTTGGGACTTCTAACATAAATTTACGAGCCTCTTCGGCGATGGAGGTATATACACTGTCAATGCCCGCATTTTGCGATTTAATGGCATCGTACGACGGAATTGCCGGACCCGCAGTAAGTCTGGGCGTTGACCGGCGCACAATGTGCTCACATATCATCATTGTAAGCGCCGCAAGACAGTCTTTACGACCCTTTGCTCCCAGTTTTCCCCACATCATTCCTATACTGTTAAAAATGCCCGCCCGCTCTTCTGTTGACAAAAACGCCAAATCGTTTGCCAAATCTTTGAGAAGATCGATAAGAAACCACAGCACGCTTTTACGCTGCGCCGGCGTTAGGTGGCTCGGTCCCCGCTCTTTCACCGTCGGCTTCTCTGTTTGTGTATCCAGCGTCACAAACCAAACGATCCAAAAGAGCGCACGATTCAAATTGTTAGAACGACAGGCAGCCTCGAACTCATTACCTATCAATCGCAAATCGTTGCTTTCCAGTCCCGCCGCCCAAGTTCGGCGGCAACTCAACTGGTCTACCACCCCCTGACCTGTACGAAATCGGGTACGCATCGCCTCCGCATCACGGAAACAATCGTCTGGCGCGGGAAGTTTAGGAAATTGCCGTTTCTCCGAAAGAACAAGGGACGAAACCGCTTCTGCCACATGTTGTCGTACTGCGGGAGTATTACGAATCGCCTTCGTAGATTCGTTGCTGCGCGCCCACAGTGTGCGTATTTGTGTTGCCGAATGAACCCATGACATACACCACGCCGGATTATTTAATCCTACATGAAGTGCCCAGGCGTGTAAGAGCGTTGCCTCCAACTTTCCCAGTCCCTGCTCCGAACATACAAGCTCCGCTGCCCAACGCTGGGCGCGTGTCATATCTCCGCCACCAATCGCTTTTGTAAGCGCACTGGTTACATCCGACCACGCATAACCACACAGTGTATGTTTATTCGTCGCCTTCGGCTCCATATCTTATAGTAACTTGCGAAAAGTGTCGGTGTGTCGCGTCCGCAGCCGCCTGTTGTATTTTGAGAGCCTTTAATAGGAATGGCTATCAAATGGTTTGAAGGCATAGATGCGCTGGATACTATCCAGGTGGTATTAGTTGTCATCATCTCCATACTCCTAGCAAATTACTTATATATCCGTTGGTCAATGATAGGAAATCGTAAGTCGGAGCTGGATAATCTGGAGGCGTTTACAAATCCCGAAGGGTCGCCCGACGCTGATATGGTTATTCTAGGAAACGAAACGCTCTACGATAAGTTCTACGCCAAGATTTACGATACGATTGTGGACGGTGCCGTGCGCCATAAACAGGAGGTCGGCTTGACACTTGTGTGGGCAAAAGGGTTCCGCCCCGAAGTGAAGACCATTGAAGTTCTGGATGTCGGCTGTGGTACGGGCGGCGATGTGAACGAATTTGTGTCGGCGGGCGTCGGCAAGGCAGTCGGCATGGATGCCTCCGATGCTATGATTGCCGTTGCACGCAAGAATTTCCCTAAGAACGACTATCGTGTTAAGGAGGCGGAAAACATCGGCTCGTTCGCAGCGGGTGAATTCAACCTTGCAACCATGTACTATTTCACATATTACTATTTACGCGATAAAGACCAAGTGCTCCGTAATATTTTCAACTGGCTCCAGCCTGGCGGTTGTTTTGTCGTCCATCTCGTAAATCGCGAGAAGTTTGACCCCATTTTGGAGGCGGCATCACCGTTTGTCGCTTTCAGTGTACAAAAATACTCCAAAGAGCGTATCACCCGGAGCAAGGTGACATTTGATAAGTTTGAGTACGAAGCGGATTTCAATATAGACGAAAACCGCGCGGAGTTCCGCGAGGAGTTCCGTTTCAAGGACAGTAAGAAAAAGCGTCGCCAAGTCCACCATCTTCGTATGCCTAAGATGGACGAAATCGTTAGCGAAATAGAGGCGAACGGATTTACCTATAAGCAGTACATTGATCTCACGCCCATCGGCTACGAGTATCAGTATCTATTCTGTTTTGTCCGTTAGATAACCGTTTTGAGCGAGGATGCCGCACACTTCACAAGACTTGTGGAAAGATTCTTATAACCCGCCTGTCGGTAGTCGAAAATGCATTGATGCATTTCCGCGTGCCTGTGCTTCATACAATAACGGTAACCGCATTTACACGCCATATCGCTGAGAAGAAGCTTCGCCTTACATTCGGTGTGGGAACAGCGATTTGGACTCTTTACGGTTGTCTGTGCATCTAACATCATGACTGATGGTTGTGCGGCGGTTTGGGTAGAAGAGAGGAAGATGGGAGAATTCGGTAAAGTTACGGGAGCGGTATTCATCCTATGAGTGCGGGTGGATTTCTACCCGTCCGTTTAGACGAAGTCAATTTTTCTGCGGGAAAAAATGATGCCACACTAGCCTATCCAAAAACAGGCATGTCCTCCTGTGTGGTGTGCTTCGAAGACTTCAATAAATCAACGCGCTCCAAGACCACATGCCCCTACTGTACTACATCAATCTGCCGCGGATGCCTTCAACAGTATGTTCTTAACGACATTACCGATGATCCAAAATGCGTCAATACTACGTGTGAGTCTCGCTGGACGCGGGACTTCCTAGACAGTCAGCTTACCGCCACCTTCCGTTTCAATCAGTACAAGAAGCACCGCGAGCAGATTCTTTACGACAGGGAAAAGTCGCGCCTTCCCGCAACACAGGAGGATGCCGCGGCATACAAGGTAGCGGTTAGTAAATACATCACTATGCCACAAATAAATGGAGATTACATTCTATATAGAGATAAACTGATTCAAAACAATACGACCTTTGCGGAACAAAGGGGTCTAAAGAACACAGTTCAAAGTTTTGGACGCATCCGCATCAACGGAGACGCCGCGCCCATTGTTCACCGCGTGGCGTTTATTCGCCCCTGCCCCGCAGAAGATTGCCGCGGCTTTCTTAGCACGGCGTGGAAGTGTGGTATGTGTAATAAGTACACCTGTAAGGATTGCCACGAACTCAAGGGCGCCCGTCAAGACGCCGCTCACACCTGTCATCCAGACAATATAGCATCGGCGGCGGCGATTATTGCCGAAACCAAGCCGTGCCCCAAGTGCGGCATTCGTATCTGGAAGATTCAGGGATGCGACCAGATGTGGTGTACAGGGTGTAACACCGGTTTCAGTTGGACAACGGGACAAATTGTCATCGGTCCCATTCATAACCCGCACTACTTTGAGTGGATGCGCCGCAACAATCAAGCTCCTCTTCCCGCTGCTCCTGTATTCAATTGCGACGTTGCCAACGAGGATCAGATACATATGGTGCTAGACACGCACAATCCCCGTTCTACAAAGGCGTGGCTGCTAGAAGCGTGGCGCATCCTACGAGAAGAGCAGGACCATCGCCCATCTAGAATTACCGAAGAAGAAGCGCATCGTATCCTACGTGTTCGTTATCTTGTGGAAGAGATCACCGAGGATGAGTGGAAACAGAAGATGCAGCAGGCGGAGAAAAAGTACAGATATATTCGTGCGGTACAACAGGTTCGCGAAACTATTGTAGGCGGAGGTCAGGATATTCTTCGCCAGCTTCTACAACCGGCACACGATACATATAAGATTAAAGAGCAACTCAAAGACCTACTGGCGTTCTGTAACAAGTCGTATGAGACCATTGGCAAGCAGTTCAACTGTAAAGTAGAATCCTACATGCTTAATGTAGATGCAAGGCATGAGGTAAACATCAAGCTGTTTGAGGAGCGACGAGCAAACGATGTCAAGTCAATTCATGCACATGTAAAGTCTGCAACCGACATGCTAGACACCCTTATTACGGAGATAAATTCTTCTACGTGTGACATAAAAGTTGTTACAAAATACAAGTACTCTATCATACATTACATTGGATATACTATGAGGCTCATACAGGGCTACCTACGAGAGGAAGCGGCTATTGCCATCGAGGTCGCCGCTGAAAGGGCGCCCACGGCGACTACTTAGCGTTCTTATGAAACGAAATAAGGTACTCAGGATACGCCGCTTCGTCGTGCTTGATAACAAAGATGCCGGCAGCAGTGTTGCCTCCCGTATCCGCACCTACTGCCACACGGTTTATAAATAAGAAACTCTCACCCGTCTCGGTAATATCGGTGTAGTTTTTACTCAAAGAGCCGGCTTGCGCAAAATAGGTCCCGTGCCCATACGCCGAAACCTTATTATACGATTTTTTGTATCCGTATTCGCAAATGGAGGCGATAGACTTTGCGGAGGTTCCGTGAAATAGGCGCATCTCTTTTACATCATTTGCCGCCACAAATGTTTCGTACCGTGTTAGAACTTCAGGATTCACTACGCGTTCAATATAAAGCACGCATGCGTTAGGAAACGATTTTCTTACTTCTTCATCAAGTTCGTCGTATAATTTGTTAGAAAGCAAGATTGGCTCTCGGTAATACGGCATTGCCTTTATAACAATTTGTAGTGCGTATTTCATTTTTTGTCGGGTCCACATAAGGACACCGCGCTGTAATTAAGTAAGATGCCGTTTTGGTCAAAAACTGTTGCCGCACCCCGATGGATTGACACTTGGTTCACCGACCGACAATCCCGTTTTTTGCGGTTGAAGCCTCCCGCTGAACCTAAAACGCCCGAAGGACTTTCCCCTCCTGTGCGTCTAACAATTGATGATGTGGGCGCATTGTCGGCATTTTGGACGGCGTCGTACGGCGGCGACGACTGGTACATGGATGCCCAACCGGCGTGGGTTTCGGCATATTTGAAAGACGCCTCCGTAATCGTATTAGGAGCGTTTGACAACGGGGGTAAACTTGTAGCTACAATTGTAAGTGCGCCGTTTTCGGGTGGAAACACCGAATTATCAACAGGGGCAATGCTAAACTACGGTGCTATGCGCGTTATTGAGGGACTCTGTTTGGCAAAGGCGTGGCGTTCGCGCGGTGTTGCCGGCTACATGATTGGAATGATGGATTGCTGGACATCAATGAAGCTGCCCGTGGCGCACCTTTGG
>Ga0208616_1000204_pt1 | contig 19647 bp, 37 predicted proteins | sample CryBogCBE16Oct07_FD_184575 | JGI IMG/M metagenome (GOLD analysis project Ga0208616, IMG submission 184575) | Freshwater microbial communities from Crystal Bog, Wisconsin, USA - CBE16Oct07 (SPAdes) (version 2) | ecosystem: Environmental > Aquatic > Freshwater > Lake | place: Crystal Bog... | reverse complement strand
TGTTTAACGTGGTGAGCATGAAATTCTACTTCTGGATGTTCTTTTTTAAGTTTAAGAAAAGCATTTAAATTTGCTTCTGAATCGTCATATAAATGAACTTTACTATATTTATGTTTTTTAATTTGATCATGCATAATAGCAGCTTTGGCTTCATGAGCTTTCATAGGTAAATTACCAGCTCTTCTTACATGTATATCACCAATATCAATACCATATTTCTGCATGTGATGGGCGAATTTCTTTTGATCGTCTAAATCAGATCTTGCAGTAAGTATCTCAACGTTCTTATTATTCTTATGAATTGCTTTTAATTTGGCAAGCATTTTACGGATTGGACGAGCGTGTTGACCAAAAGCATCAGAACTTTTGAATTCTCTGAAATCGTATGAATGATTTTGAGGGAGATCGTGGGTGTTATATTCAGAACTTGTTAATGTTCTTACCCTATTTCCTTGGGGGTCTAAAACATGTATTCTAAGACCTTTGGGGTCATGATGAAAAAGGGTGTCATCAATATCAAAAGAATGTAAGGTGTCCGATTCTGGGTCTTTTTTTTCCGTAAGATATTGTTTGAAAGATATCATAAATGATCCTTATGTTCCCTAAAACAATATTTATAAAAATGAAAAAGGGGAGCACGCAGCTCCCCTTCGATCAATTCAGCATGGCTGGCGGAACCACCACCGTAATCCAGCATTCCTTTTCTACTCTTCTAGTCCAGCGCTATACCGAGCGCTTAAACATACTGAATGAATACAAATTTATTTATATAAAATTTACCACTTTTTGCAAGTTTTTAAAAAAAAATTTGGTGTTAATCCATCAAAACCACCACCAAGATTAAAATGCTTGCAATGTTCTCTAGCTTCTGTTTTATTATTAAACTTCATTATAACTTGATCAGTTTTAGTTTCGTAAACATGAAACTCATTTTTACTTACATCAATCACTTTATAATTCATATACATCATTTACCTCAAGCTAAAAAGATTGCCCAAAAATCGTCTGCTAGATTTTCGTTAGTTAGATATTCATGAGGAATGTAACAATATCCTTTATCGCCCCATTCTTCTCCCCAAGAATTTCTTACAATGAAATGAGTATCATTTGAACCAACAATTAACATGCAATGACCACCAAGGTTCTTTTCGCTAGGATCAGGCATAGGAACCATACCAGTCTGAGAAACTGCATCTGATTCAAAAGACTCGTAAATACTCATACCAAATACAATAGGAATACCATGAGTCAATACGTTCTGCATATTTGGTAATTTAACAGGAACTCTTGAATATTGTTTGATAATTTCTTTTCTGGCTTCAGTATAAGCAGCATCTGATGGTCTATCAGAGAATTTGGATATATCATATGGCCATACATTTTCTGAACAAACACCAACAGTTGCCACAGACTTAATTCCATCACGCTCTTCAGCTCCAGCGTCTGTATTGGTTGTGCCTTCCATTTGTCTTTCATTATAATAAATGAATAATCGCGAAGGGATAAAATCGTGCTTACCTTGCGCTCTCATTCCGTATTCTACGGCCCCTGCAATAGCATTACCAGTACAAGAACCAAGTTGACCTTGATCATAAACTGGCGGAAGATGTCCAGTTGTTCTTAAATCAACGTTCTTGGAAACTCCTCGTTTCGCTCTTAAATTACAAACAAGATCTCTATGATCTGGTTTATCTGGACGCCAACCATATTTTCTAACAACCATTATCTTCTCCTCCTAATGGGTGAACAGCGTTATTTATTGCTTCTATAACCAACTTTATTTCTTTAACCAGAAGATCTTTACAAATAGCACAATCTGGTTTCCAGTTTATTTTTTTGAGAATTAACTTTTCATTAGGTTTATTGATAGACTGCGCAGCAGCAAGAATCATTTCCGAGTCAATTCTACTACAAGAACAAAGCATCATTTAAAACCATCAAACATTGACTTATTAAATTTAGATTTTGGTTTATTACGTTCTGTTTCTTCTTCCATAAACTTACCACGATCCATTACTGGCCCATCTAAAATGTCGTCTTGAGCAGATTGTTCAACATCGTAAAGTCGCATCTTTGACCGATCAATACCAATAACGAACCTACGATTGCTCCCTGGATCATTATAGCGATTCTTGAGCTGTTTAACCATAATTTGATTGAGTGACTCAAGCTCTTCGGACGAGATGAGCGCAAACATAAAATCAGCTGTGGCCGGGAGTCCAAAGGATTCTGATGTATCTTCCAATCCCACGTCGCTGTTCGAATATCCGCTTCTAGTTGTTTGAGTCGCAGAGACGATAGGTACATCGTGTTCCACTGCAAGTCCTCGAAGCTCTTCTGCGATTGCTTTGATATAGGTATAAGAATTGACTGTGGCTCCATACTTCATCCTCGATGACATACAAATATTAAGATAATCAATATAGATAATATCCGGCTGAAAGTTCTTCTTGATCTTTAACTCATTCAACAAATGTCTAAAGTTAGCAGATCCAGCACAAGCAGTCGGATATTCTTTGATAATAAGTTTACCTGTTGTTTTACTCTTTATAGAACCAATTTTAGCATCATAAGATTGTTTAGGTAATAACTCTAATTCATCCATTGTAACATTTAAAAGATTAGCATCTATACGTTCTGCTATTCTTTCTTCGGCCATCTCTAATGTAATGTATAATACATTGATCCCTTTCGAGAGGTTGGCTGCTGCGCAATGACACATGAATAACGATTTACCCACACCTGTACCTGCGAGTGCGATATTGAGAGTCTTGTTAGGCAATCCACCATTGGTGATAGTGTTGAAGTAGTCAAGATCGAATGGAACTCTCTTCTCTTTACGGTGGTAGAACTCGTATCGTTCATCAGTATCCACCAGAAAATCATGACCAATATGGGTATCAAAACTAACAGCGAGGGCATCAGTAAGTATTTGAGGAATCGAACCTTTTGAGATTGAAGCATTCTTTTCATCCATTATTTTGATTGACTTCATGATCGCAAGATAAAGTGATTTATCCTGACAGAATTTCTCTGTTTGATCCAAAATCCAATCTAGTTTAGTATTTGGGTCCTGTGTAAGCGACCCGACGATTTCTTTACACGTCTTGAAACTATCTTCGTTCAATCCGTCTTTGTTACTTAGGTCAATAGCCAATGCCTCTAACGAGGGAAACGAGTTATACTTCTTAACATATTCGTCAACAATTTCAAAGACTACTCTTTCAGAATAATCAGTGAAATACTCAGACTTTAAGAATGGTATAGCTTTTCTTCCAAAATCATCGTTGTAAATAAGATTAGAAAGAATAACTCGTTCAATATTCATTTAGTCCCCTTATCAACTAACAACTTCTTCATCATCATTATAAACTAAAGAGCCTTCATTGTCAAGGGAAAACTTATTCTTGATATATTCAGCAAAATCAGTTGTTTTAAATATATTCATCCAAAAGTCTTTATTGTCCACGATATCATTCGCTCTAAAGTTCTTTCCGTCGACTTCGCCAGTTTTCCTATCAACGACTGCGTACCAGCCAACTTTTGGCTTTGCGACGTAACCACCTTCAAGGGCAATATCAAGAAGACCACTCCAACGATTAATACCACCTTCATAAGAAATGGTAATCGGTATCTTAGATTTTTCACGAACATAACGAGATTTCTCAACGTTAATGACGAAATGGTAGCCCTGAATCTCTCCGCCATCTTTATCCTGTTGCCTCCCTAAAATCCAAATATTATCAGAACCATAATAACTACCAGTACCACCACCAACAATATCTTTCGGGAACATACCAATTTCTTTATACGTATGATTTACAACTACCATTGGAATATCTTTTAATGTAAGATGTGGAGTGATCATACGGAACAAAGACTTTAGTTGTTTTGCTCTTGACATATCTGCCACAGACTTTTGATCTAGAGCATCTTCTACTTCTTTCTTAGAAGCAAGATTACCAATAGAATCAACAACTATAAGAACACGGTCGTCTCTACCAATTTCTTTTAATTGTTTCATAATATCAAATTTAAGTTCCTCAACATCCGTAATAGGGGTGTGAACAACAGAATCTAACGGAATCTTAAACTTCTCAAAATATGTTTGTGGAGTACCAAATTCTGAGTCATAAAACAGTACAACTGCATCTGGATACTTCTTAATGTAAGAAGAAGCAAGAAGAAGAGCAAACCCTGTTTTAAAATGTTTACTTGGACCAGCTAACATAGTCAATCCAGGAACAATACCACCATCAATTGATCCTGATAAAGCAACGTTGATCATAGGAACAGATGTAGAAATCATATCCTTTTTAGAATAAACTTTTGACTCAGTCAACGTTGATGTAAGATCAATCGTTGAATTTTTAATTAATCTTTCTTTCAATGACATAATATACCTCAGCTGTTAATGTATTCATCCATCTTTTTAATAAAAGCATCAATTTGTTTAATTCTATTCCTACCATCCCATTTAATTATATCCTTATCAGGATTCTGTTTTAGATTATTAAGTAAAGGCATGATAAGATCTCTTAACCCTGACAACTTATCTGTTGTACTCTTAATTTCATCTTCGGAAGTAAATCCGAAATCAAAATCGTCGCTCATCCGAAAAACTCCTCTAGTGTTGACTTTTCTTCTAGTTCCCATCCGATAACATCCGTAATTGATTTAATTGGATCCAAAAAGGATTTATTAAATTGCATTTCTCTATCAATATAATCTTCTAATCCAAGAGCCTTTGGTAATTCATCTGTTGTTGCAATAACAATATCATGAACAGGATTAGGCATCTTTAGATAAGTAAATTTAATCTTATCTCCATCTTGTATTGGAGCAATATCTTTGATATTATGTTTTTTCAACATCATATTAAAAAGTAAAGCACCTTTAACATGAATTGGCGTTGACTTCTTATATATTGTTGAAGAATCATGATATTTACTCATACCTTTAACGCCACGAGGGAAAGCGACATCTTCAAAAGGAAGTTTTTCAAAATCACTCTTAAATTTATCAATAAATTCCTTCAACTGTTGTTTATTACCATTCATTATGATTTCAAGAGACTTTTTAATATTCTCACGACAAGCATGAGGAGTTGATGACCTAACAGCTTCAATTCCTTGTAATTTTAACTTCGGTTTTTCGTACTGAACTCCCTCAACATTCCATGCATTCAAAATATACATCTTTTTTCCTCGCCAAATACCCTTATTGGCGATAGTTTCACGCTTCATCTTCATTTTTTGTTGATAAGCGTTCATATAATCAGCTAATTCTTGATAACAATCATCAATATAAGGTTGAATTTTCTCTTCACAGAACTTATCAAGAGCATTTACTATCTTTAATTCGTCGTCAGTTCCTAATTTCTTAACTAACTCATCCATTTCAACGTAAATCGAATCAGTATCAGAAGCAATTACATAATCTGCATCAGTTTTTAGTAATTTATTCATATATTGGTTGATTTTTTTCTCAATCCAACGAATTGATAATTGACCGGACATTGTAATTGCTTCTGCAAGGTCAAAATTAAACCATCTAAAGTACTGATTAGCGACAGCACCATAAGCTGAGTTCAATTGAATTTTTCTTGCCATCTGCATATTATGATATCTAGCAACTAATTTCTCATCTTCTATAGATTTTGTCTTTTCATAACGTTGCTTCGCTTCAATCATTAACTTTTTATATTTTGTTCTATCGTTATACATCCTTTCCATCAAAGCTGGAAGAAAACCTTGTTTGTCTACCTTAAAAGTGCAACCATTAGCCGCATACGCTCTGTCTAATGTTGGTTGACTTATATTACCTTCAAGTAATTTCTCAACAGTAACATAATCTTTGAAACGGTTAATAAAAGTTTCTGGACTGATATTATATTGCATGATAAGATGAGGATAAAGACTGTTCAAATCAAAAGAAACAACCCACTTACTCAAACCAATTTTAGGTTCCTTAACATATCCACCAACCAAAGAACCAACAAATTCGTTTTTCTCATTCTGAGGTATTACAATGTTTTGTTCCAAGAGATAATTATGAATAATAACATCCCAAGGTCTAACTGTTGTCATAGTATCAGAATAGTTTACTTTAGCATCATAAGCCAAAGCCATAACTTGTTCAATAAACTTTAACTTATCTTCCAATCTTTGAACTAGAATAACGTCATGAATATTATATTCTAGATACTTTTGAAAATTCTCTTTATACAAATTGTTAAGAGAACCATATTCAGAATAATCAATCTTACGTTCACCTAATTCAATTTGGGCAATATAATCTAGTTTATAAGATTCTTGATTACCAAAAGTGAACTTACGATATAACTGATAATAATCTAATTCGGAGATACCAGCAATATCATAACTTTGATTTTGTTTTCCTCTGAAATCTACAGTCTTTTCTGTGATCATACGCCAAGGAGAAAGTCTCTTAGCTTCTTTTTCGTTAAACAAAAACTTAATACGATTGATCAAATAAGGAATATCGAAAAACTCAATATTCCATCCAGTAAGAATATCTGGACACCAAGCGTCTGATTCCCAAACTTTTAAAAATTTTTGTATTAAATCATATTCGTCTTTACACTTAAGATAAAATACATTTTCTTGATTACTCTTGAAATCTTTTAGACCAAAAGAAGCTGTCTTTCCTCTACAATGAATAGTAATGGCGGTAATCTGTTGATCTGCTTTTTCTATACTAGGAAAGCCAACAACATCATCACCACCACACTCAATATCAAGAGTAACAACATTCATTATCTTAGGATCGTAATCAATATCACCTTTATAATTATCATAAATGTATAGATAAGGAAAAGAAGTTAGTCCGAATATTTCGAAATTACTAACTTCTTTATATTTTTCTACGAAATCTCTGGCATCTCTGATATCGTCGAATTCAATCTTTTCTGCAGATCTGCCATCGATAGTTTTATATTTACCTTTTTGACTAAGTATAAAGAGATATGGTTTATAATCCACTACCTCTTTAAACTTTAATCCCTTGTCATAACCTCTGACATAAATTTTATTACCTGTCTGGAAAATATTCGTATAAAATCTTGACAATTAAAACTCCCAAAATAACACATAATTTTAATATACTATATTTTTATTGTTTTGTCAAGTTTAATATTCTCTAGATGGTCTTTTACCAATCAATAAGTCATTAATTTCTTCTCAAGATAACGTCTCAAATTCGATAAGAGCATTAGCTAAGATGTCAAGCTGCCTACGATTACGTGTAATAATCCTTTTAGCAGTATCGTAACCTTCTTGAACAAAACGACGTACTTCAGCATCAATAGTCCTTTGCATTTCTTCGGAAATATCTCTTTCGAAAGGATTTTCTCTGTTCTTTACGTAAGACACATTTCCTAGTTTTTTAGAAAAACCAAACTGAGTGACCATTGCTCTTGCAAGTCTTGTTGCTTGTTCAATATCACCAGCAGCACCTGAACTAACTTTATCAGAACCAAAAATAATTTCTTCAGCAACACGACCACCCATAGCCATAGCTAGATGAGCAATCATCTCTTGATAAGACTGAGAAACTTGATCTCGTTCTGGTAAAGATTGAACCATACCCAAAGCACGACCACGAGGAATAATTGTGGCTTTATGAATTGGAACAGAACCTGGCATATGAACTGAAACAAGAGCATGTCCACCTTCATGATAAGCAGTCATTTTCTTTTCTTCTTCAGTCATAAGAAGAGTTCTACGTTCTGCTCCCATAAGAATTTTATCACGAGCATCTTCAAACTCTTGTTTTGTTACAATTTTCTTAGAACGACGAGCAGCTAGTAATGCAGATTCATTAACCAAATTCATCAAATCAGCACCACTAAAACCAGGTGTTCCTTTAGCAACAATTTTCAAATCAACATCAGGTCCAAGAGGAACATTGCGAGAATGAACTTTAAGGATTTTCTCACGTCCAATAAAGTCAGGATTACTGACAGTAATCTGCCTATCAAAACGACCAGGACGAAGTAGAGCAGGATCAAGAACGTCAACACGATTTGTTGCTGCTATTACTATGATACCTTCATTTTCGTTAAAGCCATCCATTTCTACAAGTAATGCATTAAGAGTTTGTTCTCTTTCATCATTACCACCACCATAACCAGTGCCACGGTTTCTGCCAACAGCATCAATTTCGTCAACGAAAATAATACAGGGCGCATTCTTCTTTGCTTGTTCGAACATATCTCGAACTCGACTAGCACCAACGCCAACAAACATTTCAACAAAGTCTGAGCCGGAGATGCTAAAGAATGGCACTCCTGCCTCTCCTGCTACTGCTTTAGCAAGAAGCGTCTTACCAGTTCCGGGAGGACCAATAAGAAGAACGCCACGAGGAATTTTACCTCCAAGGTTATGGAACTTATCAGGTTTTGATAGAAATTCTACAATTTCCTGAAGATCTTCTTTTGCTTCATCAACACCAGCAACGTCTTCAAATGTTACGTTAGTTTCTTCTTCATTAAGAAGTCTTGCCTTTGATTTACCAAAAGACATAGCGCCACCACCATTGCGAGCACCCATACGTCTAGCAATAAAAATCCAAACTACAACAAATAATATTATAGGAAATGACTGAATGAATAGGCTAGACCAGAAACTTCTTTCTCTTTCTGCTTCGACTGTAATTTGAACATTATGATTCTCTAATCTATTATAGATATTAGAATTATTAGGAATAACAGTTTCGAAAGATCTATTGTTCTGTTTAAAATGACCTGTTAAATCATTTCCATTAATAATAACGTCATGGACTTCGCCTTGTTCTACTTTATCCAATAACTCAGAATAAGTAATTTCTGTTGTGTTTATTTTATGTTCTTGTTGATTTTCTGAAGCCACAAATATAGCTCCACAAACAGCAATAAATGCTGCCCAAACCAACAAATTTCGCAAAGTAATTTTCATACTATAACCTTTCTAATAATTAATCTCTCCAGCAGCACTGAAAATGCATAGGATCGATATCGTTGTTTTCCCCTCTCCACCATATACCATGACTTTCTAAAATCTGACAAAATGTGGGATCAATCATTCCTGGTTTCCATTGGTGAGGGAATGGGTTATGTACTGGATCCATATCTATGGCACATCCCCAAGCATGTACTGATAAATTTGAACCACCACGTTCAAGGCGATACATATAAGCACCGCCAGAAATATTTAATCTTAATTGTTTAATCTTTTCTATCCCAAAGTGATTCAATACATCTTTATATGCTGCATCAAAAACTGATACACACTTTTTATGAATACTTAAAGTTTTTAGCTGTTGATTTAAGTTAACAGAAAACCAAATAGGATAAGGAGGTGCCCATCTTACAATATTCTGAGAATACCATTTAGGGGAAACTTGACCGTTTCTACCCATAGGATTACCATAAAACTCATTTAAACTATTGTTGTCTTGATGAGGAAATAATTCTTTACATTTCTCTGACATTACGATCTCCTAAAACAAAAAGGGAGAGAGGTGGGCCTCTCTCCTTATTTAGGAGACTACTTAATCGATACCTTCTTGGGCTTCTTATTTTCAGGAACAACATTTTCCAGAAAGATTTTAAGCATCCCGTTGATATATTCAGCATTTTTCACCTCAACCGTATCAGCCAAAGTAAACTTACGAGTGAACACACGATCAGCAATACCCTTCCATATATATTCAATTGGATGATCCGCAGGATCGATCTCATCAACAGTGAATCCACCTTTCACAACAAGGGTGTTATTTGCTAATTCAATATCAAGATTATGTTTACCTAATCCCGCCACAGCCAATTCAATGGTGTAGTTATTTTCATCATTCTTAACGATATTATATGGAGGATATCCGGGAACGCTCTTAGCGTATGCTTCGTGAGCGGTATGAAGATTCTTTAGAACTTTATCTGCTCCAACAAAGAATTTATCAAAATGAGCAGTGTCCCAAGGTAGTAATGCATTGTGAGTCATATTTTTTCTCCTATTAAGCGAAAATTTTATCGTATAGACCCTTTTAGGCGTCTATCATATTAATATAATATATAATGTTCATAAAGTCAATACTTTTATAAATATAATTGTCCATCGCGAGTTGCCGCTCCATGGACTCTACACCTGTTAAGGAGGTCCAGCATGGATATTTATTACGTATACGCCTATATTTCTAAAAAAGGCGAACCCTATTACATTGGTAAGGGCAAAGGAAATAGAGCCTTTGTCAAACATAAAAATATCCGCTCTCCGAAAGATCAATCCAAAATAGTAATATTAGAGTCTAATTTATCAGAAATTGGTGCTCTGGCATTAGAGCGCAGATATATTCGTTGGTATGGAAGAAAAGACAATAATACTGGTATTTTGATGAACCGAACTGACGGAGGAGATGGAGTCTCCGGAAGAAATATGTCTGAAACAGAAAAACTAAAATGCGGAAATGCCTGGAGAGGTAAACTAGCTTGGAACAAAGGTAAGAAACAGGTTCACAAGAAACACAAACCAAGATCTGATAAAGGATTTCCAAGCATTTTGTTAGGATTCAAACAAAAGAAACAATGTCCCCACTGTTCAAAAATTATGGATTTAGGGAATTATGCCAGATACCACGGCGACAAATGCAAATTTAAATAACTTATAATATATTTGAGGGGAAAGTCAAGCCCTCCCCTCAAATATTTTTTATTAAGCGATTAGAGCACTTCCTTCTCTCCCAAGAAGGGCATGCAATCTACCTAAAATCTGGAGAACAACACCAAATACACCAAGTGCCATCCAGCCGAAGAACACGAAGCCCCAATGTAATGGTGCTACGAAAAGCTCTTCCATGAACCAGAATGTATGACCCCACTCGTTAAGACCGACGTTAGGGATAATCATAAATGGTCCGATAGCAACGATCAAAAATGCAAGACTATATCCTTTAGCAAAGTAAGGGATTCGAGTCCTTGCATAGAAGAATGCGCCAACTGCGATGATTGAGTAAATTGGATAGCTCATGTAAAACTCAATGATATGACTAGGAGTAAAGTCAGTATCACGGATAACAGTCATGTGCCATGTTCCATCCTGCTCAGTAAAAAATGATGCACCCCAGTAAATTGCTACTGCGTATACAACAAGCCACTGAACAAGAGTAACTAACCGTCGAGTCTCCTCACGTGGAGACACATTGGCGAGATCACGATCTCTAGTCTTCCAAAGATATCCGGCAAGTCCTAGTCCTGAGACTAATTCAAGTGGAATCTCTGTCCAAAGAATAGACATCCAATATGTCTGAAACTCTGGAGCGAATGAATCTAGTCCAGCTCTCCAACCAAAGACCTGTTCGTAAATTCTAACAATTAGATAGAAAACGTTTAATACTCCCAATCCGATCCACATACCACGTAGATCGACAACTTTTGCTTCTGTTTCTGCAGAAACTACTTTAGTTACTGTACTCATATTTTATTCTCCATTAATGGAAAGTATCAAGTGAACAGTTTGCCAACATTTTAGTGGCACTCCCGCCACTCTTAAGTATATTTATACTATATCCTTATAGGAAAGTCAAATACTTTAATGAAGTTTTTTACCATAGAGCTCTTTAACAACACAAAGTAGATTCCCATTTGTCAAATCATAAACAACCAATGGAGTTAATTCTGCTTCTCTATATTCTTTACAAATTTGAACCATTTTATGGAAAGAGCTATCAAAATCTCCTTCTCTTTCCATAATTTCTACACCTTGCTCTAGATATTCTTCTGGAACATGAATATACTGATTATCTAAATCTAATTTCATTTTATCTCCCTAGGAACACATTTTACTTTAACGTAATATGGTTCTCCCTTTTTTGGGGCAAATGCTGCTTGTGCTAATTTAGATTGACCTTCCATAATACAAGCAATAGGACTTCTTTTAGGTTCAGCAGAAAATCTTGTTTCGGCTGTTTCTTGATTACATTTGTCCGGACTTAAATTAATACTGCATATTAATATTATTGGTATAAACTCAAACAATCAAATTCTCCAAAAATTGATCGGTTGCAGCTTCCCAAGAAAACCTTTTAGCTCTTTGAACTGCATCTTCTGAACTTAAATTTGCAGCTTGTTCTATAGCTAATTCTAAATTGTTTTTTGTAAGAAAACCAGAAACACCATCTTCAATAATATAACGATTAACTTCGTTATCAAATGCTGCAACTGGAAGACCACAGGCCATTCCTTCTAATACTACTAACCCAAAAGTATCAGTAAGAGAAGGCCAAGCAAACACGTCATGTTTACGAAGTTCATTTGCTATTTGATACTTATTCATCTTACCTAAGAACTTTGCCTTTGGATATTTTAGTTTATATTCTTCAAGTTGTGGCCCATCACCTATAAGAGTCTTACGAATAAGTGTATCTTTAATTGACAGAAAAGCTTCTATGTTCTTTTCAGCTGATATTCTACCGCAGTATACTGCTCTTATGGCTCTAATAGGTTTATTTTTTACTTCATAATCTGGTCTATACAAAGTAGTGTCTACTCCACGAGACCATACTTTTAAATTTTTGATACCCAACTCAGCACAGTAGTCAACCATAGAGGGGGTTGTAACCATAACAGAACTGCTGTTTCTATGGAACCAACGAAAATACTTACCGCTAACTCTTGGTGATATACCAGTATGAATCTTAACATACTCCGGATATTTTGTATGAAAGGATGTAGTGTAACTTTTCTTATACTTCTTACAAGAATACCTGGCAGCAAGACCTATAGCTCCTTCTGTTGCGATGTGAATGTAATCAGCATTCTTCACCTCTTCATCAGCAATACCCATAGGTAAAATTGGCATGAAAATACCCGTTGATGGTTGCAACGGGACAGTTAGTTTATATAAACCTGGATGAACAACAACTACATCATAACCTCTTTTCTTAAGATGTTCAACAGTTGTCTTAAGAGTTGTAACAACACCATTGATCTGCGGATCCCAAGCATCCGTAAATATTGTTATGTTCATCTTATTTCCTTATTATTTCGAATCTGCCGTCTAGATGCTCGACAATGGCAGTGCAAGACTCAACCCAATCTCCGGTATTCATATATGTAATACCGTTGATTTTTTTAATGTTAGCATGATGGATATGACCACAAATGATTCCATCAGCATGCCTTTTAATAGCATAATCAGCAACTATATTTTCGTAGTCTCCAATAAAGTTTACTGCTTCTTTAACATTATGTTTGGCCCAAGCGGATAAAGAAAACCCATTTAAACCTATATGTCTAAACAACCACTGTAAATTAGCATTTAATGAAATCATAATATCGTACGCCCAAGATCCAATTTTTGTGACCCATTTGGCATTCATTGTTATAATATCAAACTGGTCTCCGTGGATGACTATATATCCTTTTCCCCCTTCTCCCCAGTGAATCGCTTCATCAACAATTTGAATATTTCCCACAACAGTTCCCGAATAATCTCTGAGAAATTCATCATGGTTCCCCGTAACGTAAATTACTTGATGATCTTTTCTTGAAAGTTTAAGAAAGTATTGAACGATATTATTATGATCTTGTGGCCAGTGTATTTTTTTCTTCATACACCAGCCATCAATAATGTCACCGATTAGGTAATATCGTTCCGCTTCTGTTTCTTTTAGAAACTTTAGTAGCTTTTCGGCGCTACAATGCTTAAATCCAAGATGAACATCAGAAATGAAAATGGATTTGTATTTTGTCTTATTTTTTGACACGTCGTCTCCTTAAATAAGCGGACGTGTTATTTATGTCTTATGGCATTTAATGCCGATTTTACCATCCTGCCAATCTCCGGCGAATGGGACTTTAGCATGAATTGTTCCAAAAGAACAAGCACGCTCTTCAACCTTTACCTGATGTTCCTCACAAGTAGAACCCATACACATAAAGATTGTAGCAAACACCAACTCTTTCATCAGAACATACCAAACTGTTGTTTAACAGCGGTAACAGCAGCATCAAATGCTTCACCAAGAACTTCATCTGTTAGATGTTTATCATTAACACCATCTTTGATAAGAACTTCTTTGATTGCTTCAATGGCATTTGCCTTTGTCTCTTCTGAAATCTCAAACATTTATGTCTCCTTTACATTTGTTGATGTATTGGCAACCACCAATGGTTTAACAACATCCGGAATATCCACTCCAGAAGGCCAATTATATGAAAATATAACATTACGAGAAAAACGAGCAATTGAAACTTGATCGTTTTGATTACCACCTAAACCATAAACATACTTATTGTCAAAAGAAGCAACAAAGAATACATGACCACCACCATTACGTTTCTTAGTGGCGATTGCTCCTACGACTGGTTTATTAAGTTTCTTTCCATACTTTGCATAATCAAGAGCCCAGAGAGTTCCTGTGTTTGGTAAACCTGCTTCTGCAAGTACAGCACCAACAAAAGCAGCACACCAAGGCGTCCTATGATCATTCTTAATTTCCGGATGTTTTGATTCAGCGAAAAACTTTAAAACAGTTGGATTAGCTTTAAGATCAGTTCCTTCATGAAGGCCGATATATTTACTCGCTATCACCATCCACGGAAGTTGGGTGACGTTTTTTGCCATCTACTACCTCTTCTAAATGATTTCTTAATTCAACAGAAGCCTCGTCATATATATGACCAGGAACACCTATACGTATTAAACCAACTAATTCTAGTATTTCTTTAACCCTAATATTTTCCTTTGGCTTGAATTCGAATATTTTACTTTGGTTACTCTTTTTTTGCATTTAATATTCTTACCTCTCTACATAGGATCAAAGAATTTTTTTGTTACCAACCAACCTCAAAGATATGCCATTCCTTCATCCCCCATTCATCCTGAACAGTCTCCACGAACTTCAGACGTTTCAGTTCTTTTTCGTCGATAACACTACCCGTTGCAAATATACGAAATGTTTTTTCACAAACGGTGCAGTCTTCATCGATTATTGCGAATATAGTAGGAACGTCTTTACAATTCTTAACTGAGAGTATCTGAGAACCATATGGGATGTTCAATTTAACATCACCAAACTCTGCCAATGGATATTGTTTGATTCTAATTTTCATTCTTTTTCCATAGCCCTATGCCAATATCTACTGAGAATACTAAGTTTATCCTCTATAGAGTAACATTCAGGGATTGGATAACCTTTGACCTTTAACCAAACAATCTCAGCCATTTCTAGATCAAACTGGAGATTGCTCTTTTCTTCTTCTGTGTTCGGCATTTTGGACGATTGCCTCTTTTAGGAAAGGAATAATGTCTTCGATATCTTTATCTCGAACAATCTTATTTATTTCTTTTCTGAACTTCTGAAACTTACTTTTTTTCCATGAAGGGCGACGTCTTGCTTTGTGGCTCATTTTCTCCTATCCTATTATATCAATATCTTCTAACAAATTTATAATATAATTTAGTTCTTCTTTCAAAGCCCAATCATAACCCAACTCAAAATCAGTTTCCGGTAAGAGTTCAATTTTCTTTTCTAAGAGAATTCTTCTTTCATATAGACGATTATAGATATGGTGAAATTGTTCTTCTGTCATTTACCACCTGTAATCATAATATATCCATAACCAATTGCAATAACAACACAAACTATAATGCCGAAAAAATTATCCTGCATCCAGTCACGTTTAACTGGACATTCAGGATTAGAACAAAACACTGGATAATTGCTAGTTGACCTAGTGCATTTTCTACATCTATATCTAGTCGGCCAATTTTGTGCCATAGTTTATTCCCTTACTGTTAATTAATCCCAAAGCCCACGATAGTATTTACCGAACAATCTAAACCCATTTTTAATTCTAGCGTCATACTCTTTTATGGCTTCTCTGTCAACCCAATAGTCTGGGTTAGTTTGAATCATTTGTGAATATTCAGTATCTTTCCAGAAATTATTATTAAACTCATATTTCGGTTCACCATGAACGAACTGATCTTCCCAGGAATCATCAAGTTCATTTTCGAACGCCCAAATAATTTCGTTAAGAACCCATTCCCACTTATAATGAACCCATCTATCATCTGTTTCATAATCATCAGGACCATTACTAAAAGTATGCCTCATATGCAAAGGAAGGTCTTCATCATCAACCAAAGCAGAACCTTGTTTTGTTTTCTTTAATTGTTTTAACATTGGAAGAATAATCATTGCAAGCGTATTATCCATGGACCAAGTATCGTACTTATCAATACGAATCTTAATCTTACGCTCACCGCTGAGTTTATTAATCCAATTACAAATATTAGTTAACCAAGTTTTATAAAGAAAGTTACCAATCTTTTCTTGCTGCTCATCGCTAGTAAATGGAATTAGAGATGCGATCTCATATGTACTCCACCACTTCTTATATGGTCCAATATATGCTTTCATTCTTCACCTTTATAGATATACTGCTTCTTTCGTTCGTCAGAAAGTTCTATTAGATATTCATTCTCTTTATCAAAGATTTCTAGATACTCTTCCTTGGATATTTCACGATAAGAAAAGATATCCTCGCCAATATGGTTCTGGGCAAACTCGGTTAGTCCGTTCTCAAATCCAGTAGCATATGCGGACACATCATCCAAGGCATACTCAATCGGTTCGTCATCTTTTACCGCTACAGCATACATATGACGAAAGGTGGCCACGGTTTCTACCAATACGATTTTAGGCATTAGTCAATATTCCCAAAGTCATTGTTTAATCTTGATGGTGGAACTGAACCTCCACCACTACCCATAGAAGAAGATCCACTATATGAAGGATTAAAACTCGTCGAACCTGCATTTACCGGAACATGACTACTGACGTTAAAATCAGTTCTACCTTCGCTCCATCCTGGATTCTGCCAAGAAAACGCTGGTATATTATGAACTGGCTCTCCACTTAGTGAATGAAACTGAGCAAGAACAATCAACGTCTTAATCATTCTTCAATCACCTGTTCCCAATAACGACAATAAAAGCGATCACCAAGAGCATCGATCTCGTGCTGTGGATAACCCTCTTCCACTAACCACTTTAATGTAGTCTTATCATCCCAAACGTCTTGAGGGATCGGCTTTGGAAACCCATACATCCAACCAGAAGGGGGATCACACATAACGATCGTTTTCTTCATCCGTAGATCTCTTCGACAACTTTCTGAATGAACCAAATAGGCTCTGAGTCACAAGCACCATAACTAGAAAAATCTTTCATCTTATCAAACATCTTATTCAACACGGTCTTCTTATCATATTGACCTTCGTTGACCAAATGCTCAAGATACTCATTTAGAGTATATACAGCTGCCGAACAATTCATCGACTCTGTATATAGTTCCCACTGATCACCAGTAAAGTTCACTGAAATATTCTTACGTACTTTAAGGTTTTCCATGATTAACACCCATTATCCTCTACATGATCAAAACTAATATCTTCGTCATCCACCAACTCGTGATATTCTAACCTTGTCTCTAAACTCTTTACCTTTTCCTCGAGCTCTGTAATCCTCTTCTGCATTGTATCTATAAGCTCGACAGAAACACTATTATAATACTTATACGTTGTACTGTCAAGTATTGGCCTCTTAGTCATCTCCACTCACCATCTTTACACTCATAGAACTTCTTACCACTATAGGTACGAGGCACCATCATCTTCGTTGCAGCATCATACTCCATATTAGTAATACTGGGGTTTTTGTGAATCAGCTTGCATTCGTGATCTAACAAATACTCTTCCTCTGTCTTAGTGATCTCAAACACAGCAAATATTAATAATGCTATCAGAGATACTAAAATTAACATACTGGCAGCAAAATGCTTATCCACATCAAATGTCATAAGCTCTTGACTCTTTCTTAGCAGTATCCATATAACCACGTTCCCATTCATTATATGCGATCGTATATGGCTTATAGGGGTTCTTTGAACCAGCAATATAAGCGTGCTGACCTTCTTCAAAGAAACTCCATGGATCTTCGTAACTATAGTCCGGAATCTCTTCTTTGTTCTGCAAGTCTAAGTCTGACATACGGCTCATCGTCCCAACACCCTCTTAGTTTCAACCCAATCTTCTTTCTGAAAGACCGTCATATAATGATCGAGAACACAATCAATGGCATTTAGATACTCTTCGTCTGTATCATCTAAGTGTCTACGATATGAATTTTTTAACTCAGTAACCAGAATATCTTCTACCTGATTATAATTCAGTTCGACACTGATTTTCTGCATCAAAAGAACCTCTCGTTAGTTTCATATCCATTATACCACCAAAAGCGTGCAGAGTCAAGTAAATGATACTCCGTGCAGAGACCCCTATTCTGAGACTTCATTAATGTTTTATAAAGAGTATAAATCGTGCAATGATTAGTCATTATCACCTTCTATATGTGGATGGCCAGGAACCGAATCACTATCATCGTCTGACTCTAATTCCTCTATTAACTTAATACAACGTCTCTTCCAATCATCACGCTGCCACTGAGACTTCTCATATGATAGCTCGTGATAATCATTCACAATAAAGTATACTATACTTTTATACTTTCTCAAAGTCTCTATTTCTGCTGCAGCCTCTTTCATCAAAGAAGACTCTGGAGGCCATACTCCATAATCATCTTCGAATGCCATGGCAGCTTCTTTTCGAAGTCTTGTTACGATGTCTTCTTCCATCCCCATCTCCTTATCCATATTGGCCCGAAGTGATATGAAATATATGGATTGCCTGAGTTAAACCTTGGTGTTCTACCGATCTCCCACAATCTCGGTTGCCATAACCAAAAAATCTCTGTCTTACGATTTAGTATCATTCTTCCTCCTGAAACGGTATTGGTCTTAGTATATCCTGTGCTTTCATTTGTATCTCAACAAGAGCTCTTCGATACTTGAACCCATCATCTTCCAACTTCGCGATATACGTGTTAAGTCTCTGTATCTTTTCTCGAAGAACAAAGTTCATGCTCTCATAGTCTTTGACTGGTTCGGGGTCTTGTGACTCTTTTCGAAAATAAAGCTCGAAGTATTCAGATGGAAATCTAACTATATGCCCAATCTGATTACAATCAAATTGAACTTTTAAACGATCGTTTATAAAACCAACAACAGTACCAATCTCTCCAGTATACCTTGACTGGGCCTCGGTCATTATCACTCGGTCTCTTAATCGAAACTTCATAGTAAATACCCCTTATTGACAAACACCAGTCCACGAGCGTTCATCTCTTTCATCACTGCACGATACTCTACATAACACGCTTCACGCTCTCGACGCTCTTTGTCCCAGTTACCCTCTGCAGCGTTATAGTATGACAGGTTACGTGCCTGACGATGGGCCTCTTCCAAAACCTGCTCATCAGTATAATTAGTGAAGTCTGTCATTTGTTATCCAATACGCTCTTAGCTTGACGGAGGTTGCCAATGATTATACGAAACGCTATAGACATATCATCGCTGCCAAGGTGGAGATCACTGGCATCAGCAAATGGCTTTAACGCTGCCTCTAGTTCATCGATGCGTTTTCCTTGAGCCTCAATAGCATCAGCGGCTTTAAGCGCATCTTCTGGGTCAACCGTAGGCGCCATTTCCACACATTTCAATGTGTCTCGGGCAGCAATACCGTCACGA
>Ga0208616_1000202_pt1 | contig 19679 bp, 19 predicted proteins | sample CryBogCBE16Oct07_FD_184575 | JGI IMG/M metagenome (GOLD analysis project Ga0208616, IMG submission 184575) | Freshwater microbial communities from Crystal Bog, Wisconsin, USA - CBE16Oct07 (SPAdes) (version 2) | ecosystem: Environmental > Aquatic > Freshwater > Lake | place: Crystal Bog... | reverse complement strand
CGCCCTCTCCAACGGGAGATCTACATGTGGGCAATATCCGTACTGCGCTCTTTGATTGGGCATATGCCCGTCACACAGGCGGAGCATTCATCTTTCGTATTGAAGATACAGATCGTGAACGCGTCACCGATGAATATATTCAAGCAGCAATAGACACTCTAAAGTGGCTTGGTCTCACATGGGATGAAGGTCCCGAGGTAGGTGGCCCTAATGGTCCCTACTTGCAATCACAGCGTTTAGATTTATATGCAACGTGGGCTGCAAAGTTTCTTGAGCAAAAAGATGCTTACAAGTGTTACTGCTCTGCAGATGAGCTCGAGGCAGTGCGCGAAGCACAACGGGCCGCTAATCAAGCACCTGGCTATAACGGAAATTGCCGCGATCTAAGCGCAGATCAAATTGCGAAGTTTGAAGCTGAAGGACGCAAGCCAGTTATTCGCATGCGTATGCCAGATGGCGGGACTACTTTTACTGACCTTATCCGCGGTGAAGTGAGCTTTGATCATAATTTCGTACCTGACTTTGTCTTGGTGCGCGGTGATGGCTCTCCTCTCTACACACTTGCCGTCGCAGTTGATGATGTATTAATGAAGGTCACACATGTTCTACGTGGTGAGGATCTGCTCTCATCTACCCCTCGTCAGATCCGTGTCTATCAAGCGATGGGCGTAAAGCCTGAGGATTACCCAGTATTTGCCCACTTGCCATTTGTCATGGGTCAAGACAATGCAAAGCTTTCTAAGCGCAATGGTGAGGTATCGATTGCTTGGTATCGTGAAGCGGGTTATTTACCTGAAGCAATCTGTAATTACTTAGCGCTCCTTGGTTGGTCTCCAGGAGATGATCTTGAGAACATCTCTATGAAAGAGCTCACCGAGCTCTTTACTGTGGAGAGAGTTCATAGCAGCCCTGCTCGTTTTGATATGAAGAAGCTTGAAGCAATTAATGGCGACAAGATCCGCGCGCTGACACTTGATGAATTTATGACGTGGGCCTTGCCCTTTCTATCCAAGGCTGGAGTTATTTCAGGAACCCCTGAAGAGCTCGCTCTTGTGAAACAGGCGCTTCCGATTATTCAAGAGCGCATCGCCACCCTTGCTGAAATTCCACCCATGCTCAAGTTCCTCTTTGTGAAAGATTTTGCGGTAGACGCAGATTCCTTGCCAAAGATTTCAGATGCCCAGTCGAAGGAAGTTTTAAAAGTGTCTTATGAGAAGCTTCAGACGCTTTCTGATTGGACCCATGAAAGTATCGAAGGCGTTTTGCGCGCTGCTCTTATTGATGGCATGGCACTGAAACCACGTATTGCATTTGGCGCAGTTCGTATTGCTGTTACTGGCAGCCATATATCGCCCCCACTCTTTGAATCGATGCAATTGCTAGGCCGTGAGAAGTCATTGGCCCGCATAAAAGCGGCCTTATAAACACGCTATCCTTAGCACTTGTTAATTGGGGTATGGGGTAATTGGCAGCCCTTCTGATTCTGGTTCAGCGAGTCTAGGTTCGAGTCCTGGTACCCCAGCGCAGTACTTACAACTACATATGTTTTACAGAAGCAGTGAATATTTACCAGCACGGTCCCGTCGTCTAGTGGCCTAGGACTCTGGCTTCTCAAGCCAGCTACGCGGGTTCGAATCCCGTCGGGACTACTTATCAATCAATCCAATAGGTTGGAGAAATGATGCAGTGGCCATCTCTTGTGACAGTCTGCGATCTCATCGCAACATTCGCCTTTGCAACAGTTGGCGCACGAGTTGCAGCATCTAAAGGCATGGACTTTGGTGGCATTGCTCTAATCGCTGGAGTTTCATCTTTAGCGGGTGGAACATTTCGAAATCTTTTTCTCCTTCAAAAACCTGCCTGGGTTCAAAACCCATGGCTCTTCACAGCTGTGCTTGCTGCTGTCCTGATCACGATAATTCAGCAAAGCGCCGAACCCGTTGGACGTTTCTTACTCTCACTAGATACTTTCGGTCTTGCTGTGGCAACAGTTTCGAGTACTGAGTTTGCCCTCAGGCTTCATGCCGACCCAGCCATCGCAGCTGTTCTTGGATTAATTGGGGGAGTCGCAGGGGGACTGCTTCGAGATGTCTTGGCTCAAGTAGAGCCGGTATTGCTTCACCGCGAAACTATCGGAACATCGTGCTTGGCCGGGGCCGCCGTATTTGTTGGTTTAAGTGAACTCCACATCAACCGTGCTATTCCAGCAGTCGTGGGAGGGTTAGTTGTTGTTGCAATTCGCGAGCTATCTATTCACTTTAAATGGAACTTGCCTAAAATCTCTTAAATCTCAGCCATTCGTGCTTTGACCATGGCAAGTAGCAATTTCTCATCAATATCCCAATCATTGGGCACGCCAATGGTCTTCTTCTTCACATCTAAATCTTTCATTTTGGGCGCAAAGTGCTCGATGACATCTTTGCTCCATGGGGCAAGCAGTATGTGGTTCTTTGCTGCAGAGATGCCAAATACATAGTCTTTTTCAATTCGCAGCATCGGCTGATTCCAAGCGATCGCAAGCTCCAGTTCAGGGTATTTAGTGGTGATGACTCTAAAAATTCCTTTTATGGTCTTTACCTGTATGTGCACAAGAGTTTTGTAATAATCAGTGGGCTTATTAAATCTTTGAGCCGACTCAGAGCCTCTGGAATACATAACTAGGGCGTTTGCGTGAGCTTGAGAGAAGCCGTAGTTCTCTCGTAAGTGAGCAATTTGCTCTGGGTATTTCTTGCCTTCCAGTTTGGTCATGACTTTAAACCAGTAGGACATTTTCTCGCCGTATTTCTTTTCAATGGAAGGAAAATGCGCTTCCCGGCTTGGGTCTTTGGGTGTCATATTTATTTTCCTTGAATTAAATATTCACTCAGGCGCGCAGCAGTTGCCATTACTTGGGCGGCGTAGGTGCGGCCTGGTTGCCGGCCAAGGCGCTCCATGGGTCCGCTAATACTTACTGCAGCAATTACTTTGTTATTGGGTCCGCGCACAGGAGCAGAGACAGAAGCAACACCTGCTTCTCGCTCGCCTACAGATTGCGCCCATCCCCGGCGCCTGACTGCTGATAGAGATGCTGCCGTGAACTTTGAATTCACAAGGCCGCGGTGAAGCTTCTCTGGGTCTTCCCAAGCAAGAAGTATTTGAGCAGCAGAGCCTGCCTGCATTGTTAGAACTGTTCCCACGGGAACTGAGTCGCGAAGACCCGAAAGACGTTCTGCTGTTGCTACGCAGATTCTTTGATCTCCTTGGCGGCGATAGAGCTGAGCGCTTTCACCAGATGCATCGCGAAGAGCTGAGAGCGCCGGAGCTGCAACAGAGAGCAATCGATCTTCACCGGCAGCAGAAGCTAATTCAGCGGCGCGAGCGCCGAGTACAAAGCGCCCCATGAGATCGCGGGTTACAAGGCGGTGATGTTCAAGAGCAACAGCTAAGCGGTGAGCGGTGGGACGAGCGATACCTGTAGCGATTACAAGTTCAGACAGTGAGTGAGGGCCCGCCTCTAACGTGGCAAGAATGCGCACGGATTTGTCTAAGACGCCAACTCCGCTATTCTTCTTGTCCATACTCTGATAATGCCATCTCATAGATTGAGATGCAAGTATTAGGGCAAATTAAGTGAGGAGAAGTCGATGGGTAAGACGCTTGCAGAAAAGATCTGGGCCGATCACGTTGCGCACTCTGCGCCAGGTGAGCCTGACTTAATTTATATCGATCTGCACCTTCTCCATGAAGTTACCTCACCACAAGCATTCGATGGTTTGCGCCTAGCTGGGCGAAAAGTCCGCCGTACTGATCTGACTATTGCCACCGAAGATCACAACACCCCAACTCTTAATATTGATAAGCCGATTGCCGATCCTGTTTCAAAATTACAGGTAGATACCCTTCGCAAGAATGCTGCTGAATTTGGCGTGCGCATCCACTCACTAGGGGACGCAGAGCAAGGCATTGTCCACGTGGTTGGACCTCAACTTGGTTTGAGTCAACCTGGAATGACAATTGTTTGCGGAGATTCACATACCTCAACGCATGGAGCCTTCGGCGCTTTGGCTTTTGGTATTGGAACATCAGAGGTAGAGCACGTTCTTGCAACTCAGACTCTTCCACTTGTTCGCCCAAAGACTATGGCGATTAATGTTGATGGAACTCTGCCAGCTGGTGTGACCGCAAAGGACATCATTCTTGCCATCATTGCTCAGATTGGAACAGGTGGCGGTCAGGGATATGTCATCGAATATCGCGGTTCTGCTATTCGCGCGCTTTCGATGGAGGGTCGCATGACGATCTGCAACATGTCCATTGAGGCGGGAGCCCGCGCCGGACTTATCGCCCCTGATGAAACAACATTCGCTTATGTCAAAGGTAAGCCGCATGCACCAGAAGGTGCTGATTGGGATGCCGCGGTTGCTTATTGGAAGACTCTAAAGAGTGATGATGATGCGAAGTTTGATAAGGAAATCACGCTCAAGGCAGAAGATCTAGCGCCATTTGTTACATGGGGAACTAACCCTGGACAGGGAGCGCCACTTAATTCGAATGTTCCTAATCCAGCAGACTTTTCAAACCCAGAAGATAAGGGCGCAGCAGAACGCGCGCTTACCTATATGGGTCTGACCGCTGGAACTCCTCTTAAATCCATCAAGGTAGACACAATCTTTCTTGGTTCTTGCACGAATGGACGTATTGAAGATCTACGCGCAGCAGCTGCAGTAATCAAGGGTAAGAAGATCAATAAAGATCTTCGCATGCTTGTCGTTCCTGGCTCTGCACGTGTTCGTCTTCAAGCTGAACAAGAGGGCCTTGATAAGGTCTTTTTAGATGCTGGAGCTGAGTGGCGAAATGCTGGTTGCTCTATGTGTCTTGGAATGAACCCAGATCAGCTCGCTGTAGGTGAGCGCTCTGCATCAACATCAAATAGAAACTTTGAAGGCCGCCAAGGCAAGGGCGGACGTACTCACCTCGTGAGCCCCCTTGTTGCAGCAGCAACTGCAATTCGCGGCACACTTTCATCCCCGGCAGATTTGTAAGGAGAAGGACCATGGATAAATTTATTTCACATACCGGTACCGCTGTCCCACTGCGTCGTTCAAACGTGGATACAGATCAGATCATCCCGGCCGTTTATCTCAAGCGCGTAACAAAGAGTGGATTTGAAGATGGTCTCTTTGCTGCTTGGCGCAGTGATCCAGAGTTTGTTCTCAATAAGCCTGCTTATAAGGCGGCAACAATCTTGGTTGCAGGAGCTGATTTTGGAACGGGGTCATCTCGCGAGCACGCTGTCTGGGCTCTTCAAAACTATGGATTTAAGGCTGTTATTTCAAGCCGCTTTGCAGATATTTTCCGTGGCAACTCTCAAAAGGGAGGACTACTCACAGTGGTTTTACCTGAAGCAGATGTTGAGAAGATTTGGGCAGCGATTGAATCTGATCCAACTACAGAAGTCACCGTTGATTTGGAAGCGAAAAATGTTCGCATGGGAAATGACGTTTTTGCCTTTGAAATCGATGATTACACCCGTTGGCGTTTGATGGAAGGTCTAGATGACATCGGTTTAACGCTGAAAAGCATCGATGACGTGAGTGCTTTTGAAAAATCGCGCGCCTCATTTAAGCCAAAAACACTTCCAATACGCTCATAATTCAAGGGTTTTCACTATTTACAGGAAAGCCTCAAGTAATTATTGAGAGTTTTTTACGCGTAAAAAGTGGATTTTTTTAATATTTCTTCTTTCGCGACACACCGATTTAATACTCACCCTTTCTCTTTCACCCGCGTATGTTTCAGCGCATAGGCAAAAGGCCTAGGAAATACGCGTATTTAAGGGGATTTAAATGAACAAAGCCCAGTTCATCGCTTACTTGGCTCCACAGTTTGGTGATAACAAGAAGGAAGCTGCTCGCGCAGTTGACGTTGTATTTGATGCAATCATCCGCAACATCTCAAAGGGTGAAGATGTCATGATCAACGATTTCGGTAAGTTCAAGAAGGTTGATCGTCCAGCACGTAAGGGTCGTAACCCATTTACCGGTGAAACAATTCAGATTAAGGCAAGCAAGAAAGTTCGTTTCTTGCCAGCAAAGGGACTTAAGGAAGTTATCTCTGGCGCACGCAAGCTAGGCGCAGCTCCTGTCCCACCAGCAAAGGCTGCTCCTGCAAAGGCTGCTGCTAAGAAGACCACTAAGCGTCCTGCTAAGAAGGCTGCTGAGCGTCCTGCTAAGAAGACAGCAAAGAAGACAGCTCGCAAGGCTCCTGCTCGTAAGAAGGCAGCGAAGAAGCGTCGCTAAAGTAAACATTAGAAGCGGGGGCCAATTGGTCCCCGCTTTTTTATTTCTCACAAGCTTTTCGGTTTAAACTGCTTATATGAGTTTTACCGGTCCCGTCTATGCACCGCCTCGGGGAAAGCCACTGGGAACTAATCCGATGTTTAAGGTGGGAAGCTGGATTGTTATTCCACTTCTTAGACTCTTAACAAAGCGCGACTGGCGTGGCACAGAGAACTTGCCTAAATCAGGTCCTGTCATCGCAATTTCTAATCATATTTCTTATGCAGATCCTTTGATCTTTGCGCATTTTCTTTTTTCAAATGGTCGCGCCGTGAGATTTCTCGCCAAGTCATCCTTATTTAAAGTTCCGGTGCTTGGATTTATTTTGCGCACCGCAGGACAAGTTCCAGTAGACCGCGAGGTCAAAGGCTCAGAGGCTATGCCTCATGCACTTGCCTTTCTTGCTTCGGGTCATTGCGTGGGAATTTATCCTGAAGGAACTCTTACGCGCGATAAAGATTTGTGGCCGATGAGAGCAAAGACAGGGCTTGCTCGCCTTGCCATCATGAGCCAAGTTCCTGTGATTCCATGCGCGCAATGGGGAGCAGAAGAAATTTTGATGCCCTATGCAAAGGTGCCCAGAATATGGAAGCGAACGAAAGTGACAGTCGTTGCAGGGCAAGCACTTGATTTCAGCCCCTGGTACGGCAAGGAAGAAGATTTCGCGGCTGTTCAAGAGGCGACTGAGTACGCAATGTCCGCGGTAACTCGTCTCTTGGAGCAAATTAGGGGAGAATTAGCTCCTGCAGATATTTTTGATCCAAGGTCATCAGATCTACCAACAACTGGAAACTTTAAAAAGAAGAAGAGGAAATAAAAGATGTCGCGCGTAAGTGTTTTGGGATCTGGTGCTTGGGGAACAACCCTCGCTCAAGTCTTGTGCGACGCTGGCCATGAAGTGTTGGTCTGGGGAAGAAACGAAGCAGTAGTTGCTGAAATTTCTGATCTCAATACAAATACGAAGTTCTTACCAGGAATTACCTTACCTACAAATCTCAAGGCAACTACAGATATCAAAGCGGCATTTGAATTTGGAGAGTCAATCGTTCTTGCTATTCCTGCCCAAACATTGAGGGCAAACTTGAAGACTTGGGCGCCTATTTTTCCCAAAAACTTGCCAATTATCTCTACCCTCAAAGGTATTGAGTCAGACACGATGTCTCGCATGACAGAAGTTGTTGTTCAAGAACTTGGCACTGATCTTTCTCAGATTGGTTTAATTACCGGGCCAAACCTTGCAGGAGAGCTTTCTCTTCGCCAGCCAGCAGGCGCCGTTGCTGCATCTGTGAACCCAAAGATTTCGCAGCTTATGGTTGACCTCTTCACTGTGCCATATTTCCGTATTTATCCATCGACCGATCTTGTTGGATGCGAGTTAGCGGGAGCGGCCAAGAGTGTTATTGCTCTGGCCGTTGGAATGACAATTGGCATGGACTTGGGGGAGAACACCCAAGCAATGGTTATTACACGCGGGCTTAGTGAAGTGGCCCGCTTTGGCGCAAGCTATGGCGCGCAACCAATGACATTTCTTGGTTTAGCTGGAATGGGCGACATCGTCGCAAGTTGTGGTTCAGCTCTTTCTCGTAACAGAACTTTTGGTGAGGCTTATGGCCGCACAGGTTCTATGGATGGGGCTCGGAAAGAAGTAACAAAGACAGTTGAGGGTGTTGCATCAGCGCAAGCTATTCGCGAACTTGCTCACCGTGTTGGCGTAGAAGTACCGATCATTGAAGTTGTGGCAGATGCTGTTCATGGGGATATCACTCCTGATCAAGCGATGGAGCGCCTCATGTCTGTCAGCACATTGGCTGAGATCTGATGACACAATCGAAAATTAAGGTCGCCATACTCTGCGGAGGTCAATCTTCAGAACATGAGATCTCATGCATCTCAGCGGCTGGAATATTAAGCGCGATAGATCGCGATCGCTTTGAGCCAGTCGTCATTGGAATTACTCGCCAAGGTAAATGGGTTTTGGTGGCTGAGCATTCAGTATTAAATAGAAAAGGCAGCACAATGCCCGAGATTTCCTCTGATTTGGCGCAAGTAACCGTTGATATTCATGGCTTTGAAGTATCTGGAAAGAAGCTTGATATTGATGTCATCTTTCCGATTCTGCATGGTCCATATGGCGAGGATGGAACGGTGCAAGGCTTATGTGAAATGGCAGGCATCCGTTATGTCGGCTCAGGAGTTCTTGCAAGCGCGGTTGCGATGGATAAATCATTTAGTAAATCGATCTTTACAGCGCACGGACTGAAAGTAGCTAACGGAATTGTTTTGCATGCCAAGCAGTGGTCAGCAACCCAGATTGATAATTTGAAATACCCGCTCTTCGTGAAGCCTGCAAGAAGTGGCTCCAGTCGCGGAACTTCAAAGGTTAAAGATTCTGCCCATCTTGCAGAAGCCATCAAGCATGCATTTGAGTTTGATACCAAAGTCCTAGTTGAAGAGGCGATTGTTGGTAGAGAGATTGAGTGTGGCGTCCTTGAACTAGCTGGAACACCTCATGCCTCCACAATAGGTGAGATCAAAATCAAGGGCAACCATGAGTTCTATGACTATGAAGCAAAATATTTAGATGATGCAACAGAGGTTGTCTTTCCATCAGATCTACCTGCAGGGGTTGAAGCAAGGATTCAAGACTCTGCTGTAAAGGCATTTGCAGCCCTTGGTTGTGAAGGCCTCGCTCGCGTAGATTTCTTCTACACAGATAAAGGTGAGATTGTGATTAACGAGATCAACACAATGCCGGGTTTTACACCTTCTTCAATGTTTCCAAAGCTCTGGTCAAAGGCAGGAACTACTTATTCAGAGATCATCACGACTTTAATTGATGCCGCTCTTGTTCGTTCCGCTCACGTTACACGTTAGAGAGCAAATTCCTTCTTTGCGTAAGTGCTGCGATCAATAACTAAAACTTGATGATTTGCAATGAGCTTCCAGCCATCTTGAGTCCATCCAGAGGATGCAACTAAGACGCCTTTCTCATCTGTTCGAACAAGTAAATCGTAGTAATCATCTGGCTGTCCCTTTGGAATACGCTCATTGTTGTGTTCGTTAATGATGATGAATTCTGTTGGAGTTAAAAGCATGGCATTTAGACTTGAAAAGTCGCAGTTATCTCGGACCTTTCTCACCGCAGAGAGAACGCCATCACCCAGGCCATGCTTTTCAATTTCGGACATTAATACATAGAAATAGCGTTCACTATCTGTTGTGCCGCGCATCAATGATTTAAATTTTGGTTCGACGAACTGATCAAGGGAGTCAGGTGGAAATACTCCGCCGTTGTGAATGAATGAGTACTGCTCATACACAAAGGGATGAGTATTGCCCTCTGATACCTCAAGCCCGCCAGTTGCCCAGCGAAGATGAAGCAGGGCTGCATCTGAAGTCAGCTTTGAGGTTGCCTCAGAGAACTTGCTGCTCTCTTTGGCAATCTTTGGCTCAACAAGAAGCTCAGGTTTAGAACTTCCATCTGAAGTCACAATTCCCCAGCCATCACGATGGAAATCTGAGAGCTCTTTGAATTCCACAAAGTTGGCTCCAGCAAATTCAGAGACAGATGTCCCTTCCTTTGCGACATATCCCATCAAGCGGCACATAATTACTTATTCACCGTCAAGTGGTGTGACATAGGCACCACTGATTCCGCCATCAACTAAGAAGTTTGCAGCGGTAATAAATGATGAGTCATCTGATGCCAAGAACGCTACTGCTGCAGCGATCTCTGATGCTTCAGCAAAGCGGCCAAATGGAATATGGACTAGACGACGTGCTGCGCGCTCTGGATCTTTTGCAAAGAGCTCACGAAGTAGTGGTGTGTTTACTGGTCCGGGGGAGAGTGCATTGACGCGGATGCCCTGCTTAGCGAACTGCACACCAAGCTCACGGCTCATCGCAAGAACGCCGCCCTTTGAAGCTGTATATGAAATCTGTGAAGTTGCAGCAGCCATTGTTGCTACAAATGAAGCGGTATTGATGATTGAGCCTTTTTTAGCTTTCTGCATATAAGGAATGACATATTTGCAGCAAAGAAATACTGAGGTGAGATTCACATCTTGAACACGCTTCCAGGCATCAAGTCCTATTGTAAGGATCGAATCATCATCTGGAGGAGAAATTCCTGCATTGTTAAAGGCGATATCAATGCGGTTGTAGGTATCAAATGCCACCTTATACATTCTCTGAACATCTTCTTCATTGGTCACGTTGGCTTTTACATATAGCCCACCAAGTTCATTGGCGACCTTTGTGCCCACTTCTTCATTCAGATCGACAACAACAACCTTGGCGCCTTCAGCAGCCAAACGTTGGGCCGTTGCATATCCAATTCCGCTGGCTGCGCCAGTGATGACGGCAACGCGGTCCTTTAGTCGATCCATTCTTATCTCCTTATAGGTTTTTAGTTTTGTGTATCAAAGAATACATTTTTGGTCTCAGTAAAAGCATCCAAAGCATCTGGACCGAGCTCTCTTCCAAGTCCTGATTGCTTATAGCCACCAAATGGTGTCCAGTAGCGAACAGAAGAGTTTGAGTTCACAGATAAATTTCCTGCTTCAACAGCGCGTGAGACGCGAACTGCGCGACCAATATCTCGTGACCAGATTGAGCCAGATAGTCCGTATTCAGAGTCGTTAGCGAGTTTGATCGCATCTTCTTCATCATCAAAGGCGATCACTGAAACAATTGGTCCAAATATCTCTTCGCGATAGGCACGATCACTCGTTGAATCGGCCATGAGAACTGTTGGCGCAAACCAGAAACCATCACCTGTTGGCTTACTTCCGGTGAATGCAATCTTGGATGAATCTGGCATGTATTCCTGAACACGATCGAGTTGTCCCTTAGAGATCAAAGGACCCATCTCTGCTGTGTCTAGGTCAGGGGATTCAACGCGGAATTTCTTAACTGCAACTTCAAAGAGCTCCATGAACTTGTCATAAGCAGACTTTTGAATCAAGATTCTTGAACGTGCGCAGCAATCTTGCCCTGCATTATCAAAGACAGCGCCTGGTGCACCTGCTGCTGCTTTTTCAATATCCGCATCATCAAAAATGATATTGGCACTCTTTCCACCGAGTTCAAGAGTTAGGCGCTTTACTTGATCAGCGCATCCCTTCATGATGGATTTTCCAACTTGAGTGGATCCAGTAAAAACAATCTTTCTTACAAGTGGATTTGTGACAAAGCGATCTCCAACAATGCTTCCTTTGCCTGGAATAACATTAAATACGCCATCTGGAATTCCAGCATCTTTAGCTAATTCACCAAGTCGGATAGCAGTCATTGGTGTGAGCTCAGCTGGTTTTAATACAACTGTATTTCCTGCAGCAAGCGCCGGAGCAAAGCCCCATCCTGCAATTGGCATAGGAAAGTTCCAAGGAACAATTACGCCGATTACTCCGAGTGGTTCCTTAAAAGTGATATCGATTCCGTTTGGCACTGGAATCTGGCGACCAAAAAGTCGCTCAGGCGCCGCGCTGTAATAGTTGAGAACATCTCTGACATTGCCAGCTTCCCATCGTGCATTTCCGATGGTGTGGCCAGAGTTTAGAACTTCAAGGAGCGCTAATTCTTCGATGTGCTCATCAACAATTCGTGCAAAATTCCGAAGCAGCTTTGCGCGATCACCTGGGTTTACTTTTCTCCAGGTTTCAAATGCCTTATGGGCCTTTGCAATGACAGCGTCAGTCTGCGCAAGATCGGCCATCGAAATGTCTTTAACGGGTAATGCGGTGGCAGGGTTAATGACGGTATACGTACTCATTGTCCTTTTTCCTTACATTCTCTCAAAGCTGCGGATGCGTTCCCAGTCAGTAACTGCGCGGTTAAAGGCATCAAGTTCTGTATCTGCCATATGGGTGTAATGCTTCTGAACATCTTCACCGAATGTCTGCTTTACCCATGCGCTATTCGCCCATAGATCCCGTGCTTCTTTTAGGGTCTCAGGAATACGCGCTGTTTCAAGGGCATATGCATTTCCTTGGAAAATTGGCTCAAGCTCTAAATTCTTTTCAATTCCATCAAGTCCTGCTGCAACCATCGCTGCAACTGCAAGATATGGGTTCACATCTCCGCCTGGAACTCTGTTTTCAACACGAAGTGATAGCCCTTCACCAACTAAGCGAAGTGCGCATGTGCGATTATCGCGACCCCACTTGATTGCAGTCGGAGCGAATGTTCCTGCTTGATAACGCTTATATGAGTTGATGTTTGGTGCAAATAACAATGTCAGCTCACGCATATGTGCTTGAAGTCCTGCGAGGTAAGCACGACCCTCCTTCGACATTCCATCTCCAGCATCTCCTGCAAGAACAGGCTTGCCATCCTTACTGCGGAAAGAAAGATGAATATGGCAAGAGCTACCTTCGCGTTCATTGAACTTTGCCATAAAGGTCAGTGAGCATCCTTGCTGGGAAGCAATCTCTTTTGCGCCCATCTTGTAGATGGAGTGGTTATCACACGTTGCAAGAGCATCTTCATACTTAAATGCAATCTCGTGCTGACCAAAGTTACATTCACCTTTTGCTGACTCCACTGTGAGTCCGGCAGCATCCATATTCAGTCTGATTGCGCGCAGAAGCTTCTCAACGCGTGCAGTTCCTGAGAGTGAATAGTCAACGTTGTACTGGTTGGCAGGAGTAAGGCCGGTGTAACCCTTATCCCATGCCTCTTCAAAGGTATCTTTAAAAACTATAAATTCAAGTTCAGTGCCACACATGGCAACCATTCCTGCATCTGCAAGACGGGCAAGCTGCTTTTTAAGGATTGTGCGCGGTGAGACAGAGATCAAATCCTTATGGTGATCAACGAAGTCTGCGATAACAAGAGCAGTTCCTTCATGCCAAGGCATATAGCGGAGTGTGTTGAAGTCAGGAGACATTCCCATATCGGCATAACCGGTCTCCCAAGAAGAGACGTCGTAACCTTGAACGGTATTCATATCCACATCAACGGCGAGGAGATAATTGCATCCTTCTGTTCCGTTTTTGATTGTGTCTTCAACAAAGAATGGTGCATGGATGCGCTTGCCTTGTAGGCGGCCTTGCATATCTGTTGCCCCAACAACGACGGTGTCGATCTTCTTTGCGGCAACATCTGCCTTCAATTGATCCAAAGAAAGATTCACAAAAAGCCTCCGATAGGGGTCAGAACGGGCAGATAGGAGCAGATTACTAGTGAGCGCGAGGCGAGCACAACGGAGGTAAAAAAGGTGAAAATAAGACCAAAAAAATGAGGGATAACCTTCCATTAGGCCATGACTCAGGGCACACTTTTCCCAACATCTAGGAAGGGTGGACATTGCACAATGGTTAATTCAAATGATGCCGACGCTCGCAAACTTGCTGAACTCGGCTACAAACAGGAATTTGATCGAAAGTGGAGTGGGTTCCACAACTTCGCGATCTCTTTTTCAATTATTTGCATTCTCTCAGGTTGCTTCACAACATTTGCTCAAGCATGGAACAACGGCGGTCCTGTAGCGATCTCTGTTGGTTGGCCGATCATTGCTTCATTGATCATGATCATCGGTTTGGTTATGGCTGAGTTGGTCTCAGCGATGCCAACTGCTGGTGGAATTTATTACTGGGCGCTAAACCTTGGTAAGCCAATTCACGGCTGGGTTACAGGCTGGCTTAACTTGCTCGGTCTTATCACTGTGACAGCAGGTGTTGACTACGGCTTTGCTAGCTTCTTTACATACGCTGCAAATCTCTATTCAAAGTCATTTGACCCAGGCAATCTCAAGACTGTCTTCTTGGTCTTCCTTGTCACCATCTTCCTTCACATCGCAATGAACATCTATGGCGCAAACTTGATTCACAAGCTCCAAGGAATCAACGTCTGGGTACATATCTTTGGTGTGACAGCGATCATTCTGATTTTGGTATTCATTCCTTCACATCACCAGACAACATCATGGGTATTTACTCACCAGATCAATAACAGCGGCTTCTCACATCGTGCCTTCTGGATTTATGTACTTCCTCTGGGCTTCTTGCTCACCCAGTACACAATCACAGGCTTTGATGCATCTGCCCACGTTTCAGAAGAGACTGGTCAAGCTGGTAAGGCTGCTGCGCAAGGTCTCTGGAAGTCGATCGCATACTCAGCCGTTGTTGGCTGGATTCTTCTTCTTTCTTTCCTTTATGCAGCAACTGATGAAGCGGGAATTTCAAAGGCTGGCGGAGCAGTACAAGCCATCTTCATTTCATCTGTTTCTCTCGGCTGGGCAAAGTTGATTTTGGTCATTACATGTCTTGGTCAGTTCTTCTGCGGAATGTCTTGCGTCACTGCAGGCTCACGCATGCTCTTCGCATTCTCAAGAGATAAGGCTGTTCCAGGACATAAGAACTGGACCAAGCTTGATAAAAATAAGAATCCATCACGCGCAGCGTTTGGCCTTGGCATTGCAGCGGTAGTTGTTACTTTGCCAGCCCTTTCTTCAGCAGTGGCATTCTTCGCCGTTACTTCAATGGCTGTTATCGGTCTCTTTGGATCTTTCGCAATTCCAATCTGGCTTCGTTGGCGCAAGGGTGATGCCTTCAAGCAAGGTGAATGGAATCTTGGAAAGAAGTGGAAGTGGATGGCTCCAGTTGCAGTCCTTGAGATTGTAATTGTCTCTATCTACTTCATCATGCCAACAACTCCAGCTGGAGTTTGGTGGAGTTCAAAGTTCGATATTCATGCTGCTAACTACACCCCAATCACATTCCTTGTTGTGATCGGTGGAGCGCTTCTCTGGTGGGTACTTGGCGCCAAGAAGTCATTCAAGGGTGCTGTTCGCACACTTGATTAATCTCTCGTAACAATTACTAAAGCCGCTGGGAATAAACCCCCAGCGGCTTTAGTATTTCCACGTTAAACATCGCCCTAGGAGGAGTTAGATGCGCGTCGATAAAAAAGTAGCGATCGTCACCGGAGCTGGTTCAGGAATTGGCGAGGCAAGTGCAATCCGATTAGCTGAAGAGGGCGCCATCGTTATCTGCGCTGATATCAACGGGGCTGCCGCAGAATCAGTTGCGCAGGGCATTGTTGCTTCCGGCGGCAAGGCCACAGCTGCTGCTATAGATATCTCTGATGACAAGCAGTGTGACGCGGTTGTTGCATCTGCCATTAAGGATTTTGGAACTGTCGATATCTTGGTTAATAACGCAGGGGTAAATCTTCCCGGTGTATTCCATGAGGTTACTAATGAAACGATCGATAGAACCCTTTCAGTAAACATAAAAGGAGCGATGTACTTAACTCGCGCTGTTCTGCCTGCGATGCTTAAACAAGGCAGCGGCTCGATCGTGAACATGTCTAGTGTTAATGGTTTGGTCTCAGAGCCCTTCTTAAGTGTTTACTCTGCATCAAAGGGCGCGATCGTGATGTTCACTCGGGGTATTGCTCTTGACTACGCGAAGACCGGCGTGCGCTGCAATGCGATCTGCCCTGGTTGGGTTGATACTCCCATCAATCATGCTCACGCGAAGATGCTTGGGGGCTTAGACCACGTCTATAAAACTATTGATTCATTCCAACCTATTGGACGTCCTGGAACACCCAGGGAAATTGCAAACCTTGTGCTGTTCCTTGCATCAGATGAATCTTCGTTTATGACTGGATCAATCGTCTCTGCAGATGGCGGAATGACTGCGCAATAGTTAACTTGCTAGAACTGCTCTGCCCCAGCGCTGAATAAATGGCTTCCAGATCTCGGCAAGCTCTTTTTCTACGCGGGCAAATTCATCTTGAATCGAAGATTTTCCAGATTCTTTAAATGCATTATCTGCGTCCGCTTCCCAGCGCTTGACGATCGCCAGATCAATCTCTGGATGAAATTGCACGCCATAGCTTTTAGAGCCAATTCGATAAATTTGATTCGCGCATACTTCACTTGACGCGAGAAGTGTGGCTCCTTGGGGTAACTCTGTGACTAAATCTTCATGCCATTGAGCAACCGGAAGTGATGTAGTGAAATCAAATATCTGATCATCAGCACTTGTTGGGTTGATCGAATAGACGCCCACTTCGCCAACTGATGCGCGCTCCACATTGCCGCCACCTGCGATGGCAAGCAACTGAGTGCCAAGACAGATTGCAAAGATGGGAATATCACGGTCGATGGCATCTTTAAGGAGTGCGCGTTCTGCCGGAAGCCACGGGGCAACGTGATCATCTGTGGCGCTCATATGTCCACCGAGCGGCATGAGAGCGCAAATGTCATCTGGAACAGTTGTAGGAACTTTTTCACCTTCGTAGGCACGAAGAATTCTTATTTCAAAACCTAGCTCCATCAGCCATCGGCCGGCTAGATGTGGTGGATCAGTCTCGTCATTTTGAATGGCGAGGATGATTTTCTTTGAAGACATGTATTAGTAAACAGTCACCGGACATGTCAAAGTGCGAGTAATTCCTGGCACTGCTTGAACTTTGGAAAGAATAGAACGTCCGAGCTCTTCCATGCTTGGCGCCTCTGCGCGCATCACAACGTCATAAGGACCTGTGACTGCTTCAGCGAGGGTCACACCAGCAATGGCTGAGACGGACTTGGCAACTGAACCAGCCTTGCCAACATCGGTTTGAATCAAGATGTATACCTGTACGGACATGGCTCTAGGCTACTCCCAGTTAGATAAATAGTGGAATGGAATTGTGTGGCCTCTGAAACCGAGCTGATCACCGCCATCAAGGCGGTATTTGCCAGCGCCACAAGCGAGCGCGTCCTGATCGGAATTGGCGATGACGCTGCGGTGGTGAGCGTTCCAAAGGTGCGAGGTGAAGGTAAAGCAGTACTTGCAACCGATATGGCCGTGGAAGATGTTCACTTCAACAGATCGTGGTCTTCGCTATTTGAAATTGGCGCAAAGACAACGGCGGCAAATCTTGCAGATATTTATGCGATGGGCGGGGTTCCAGAATTTCTTCTCGTTGCTGCAGCTCTGCCAACAAACTTTTCAGCCCAGGATGCAACAGAACTTGCCCGCGGAATTGTGGATGAAGCACAGAAAGTAGGCGCTGTTGTTGTGGGTGGCGACATCAGTAAATCTGAGAAGCTAGTGCTCACTATCTCTGTCTATGGAAGTGTGAAAGATCCGATTACAAGAAGCGGCGCGCAAGTGGGAGATATCGTCATCATCTCTGACTTTCCAGGAAAATCTGCCAGCGGATTAGCGTTACTCAAGCAAGGTATAAATGATGAGCGCTGCTCATTTCATAAAAGACCGATAGTGAATTACCCAGCTGCGCGCGATTTCGCGCTAGCCGGGGTCTCATCGATGATTGATACCAGCGATGGCCTTGTTTCAGAGCTGACACATATCGCCAATGCATCTGGGGTGGGAATTGAAATTAGAACTCATGAGGATGAAGTTATAGATTTTCATGGGGGAGAAGACCATGTCTTTGTTGCGACAATCTCACCGCATTTACCCTTTCCTCGCCAGGCGATTGAAATTGGCAAGGTTGTCTTAGGTAAGGGCGTTCGCATCAACGCAGTTCCTGCGGTTCATGAAGGCTACAAACACTTTTCATAGGCCTTGCTTTAAAGATGCAGGCTCAAGGTCCCCATACTAAGATTTGGCTGTTGTTTCCGGGGTCGGTGTAATTCCGAACCGGCGGTTATAGTCCGCGACCCGAGGCCAGCCAGGCATCGGTGGAACTGGTGAAATTCCAGTACCGACAGTTAAAGTCTGGATGAGAGGGAGCAGCAGAGAAGAGTCTGTCGTGTCATTTATACATTGGCTATTTAATGCCCAAGTTCATTTCGGTTCGAAATCCATTTATTGGAAAGAAATTATTGGAAACGTCTTTGGTCTTGCAAGCGCGCTCCTTGGAATGCGTCGCAAGATGTGGACGTGGCCGGTAGGAATTATCGGAAACGTTCTCCTATTCACCTTATTTATCGGTGGACTTACAGATCACAATCAACAAACAAAGGTGATGCTGGGTCAAGCAGGCCGTCAGGTCCTCTTCATTTTGGTCAGCGTATATGGCTGGCAGAAGTGGATTAGAAATCGCGAAACTGATGGCTCACAAAAGCCAGTAAAAATTCGCTGGACTACTACAAAAGAGAAGATGCAGATCGTTCCAGTCGTGCTCGTTTTCTTCACAATTTCTTATTACATTATTAAAGCCCTTGGTTCATGGGCGCCATTTCCAGATACATGGATCTTCACAGGTTCCGCTCTTGCAACCTATGGTCTGGCCAGAGGTTACGTGGAGTTCTGGCTCGTGTGGATTGCAGTTGATGCAGTAGGAACACCACTTCTCATTAAAGGTGGTTACTACCCATCAGCAGCGCTCTACCTGATCTACGGAGCCTTTGTGATCTGGGGATTTGTGAACTGGCTTTTGATCGCAAAGCGAGAGAAAGATTTAGAGCCCGCTGCGTAAATATTGAGGATAAACCCCTTAACAAAGCCGATATGTAGGAGTACGGTCATTTCATCTCGGGCACCGTTGCCTGAGAACTACAGGAGATGAAATGACCGACTTCATAGCGCCTGGGCAACCCGGCAGTAAGGCAACGTTTAAACCTCGCTACGATCACTGGATTAATGGTCAGTATGTGAAACCATCATCTGGAAAGTATTTTGAAAATGTCACTCCAGTTACTGGAAAAGTATTTTGTGAAATAGCACGCGGTGACGCCGCTGATATTGATAAGGCACTCGATGCCGCTCACGCTGCTGCAAAGGCATGGGGCAAGACATCTGTTACAGCTCGCGCAATTATTTTAAACAAAATTGCCGACCGTATGGAAGCAAACCTTGAGTCAATCGCCGTTGCTGAAACATGGGATAACGGAAAACCAATCCGCGAGACCATGAACGCTGATATTCCACTGGCAATTGATCACTTCAGATATTTTGCTGGCGCAATTCGTGCCCAAGAAGGATCACTCGGTGAACTCGATCACGACACTGTGGCCTATCACTTCCATGAGCCTCTCGGAGTTGTTGGTCAAATTATTCCGTGGAACTTCCCAATTCTCATGGCGGTCTGGAAGCTTGCTCCTGCGCTCGCTGCAGGTAACTGTGTCGTTCTCAAGCCAGCGGAGCAGACCCCTGCATCAATCATGTTCTTGATGGAGCTTATTGCTGATCTACTCCCTGCAGGCGTGGTCAATATTGTCAATGGCTTCGGCGTAGAAGCCGGTAAGCCACTTGCATCCTCTCCACGAATTGCAAAGATCGCATTCACCGGCGAGACAACTACTGGCCGCCTAATCATGCAGTATGCCTCCGAGAACATCATCCCTGTCACTCTCGAACTCGGTGGAAAGTCTCCAAATATTTTCTTCGCAGATGTTGCGGCCGAGAATGACGCTTTCTACGACAAGGCTCTAGAAGGCTTCACGCTATTCGT